>Ga0172381_10006297_pt1 | contig 11908 bp, 10 predicted proteins | sample Leawel6488metaG_FD_119754 | JGI IMG/M metagenome (GOLD analysis project Ga0172381, IMG submission 119754) | Leachate microbial communities from a municipal landfill in Southern Ontario, Canada - Leachate well 64-88 metaG | ecosystem: Engineered > Solid waste > Landfill > Unclassified | place...
AGAGCCTGGTCGATCTCAGGCATATGCTGGTGCTGGTTTACCTTATAAGCTTTCAGGTTCTCGTTAGTTTCGGAGAACATCAGCGCGAGCGACGGCGTCCTTCCCGCCCCTGTAGCCCCCGACTTCGCGTCGATGATTATTTGCGAAGCATCTATCATCCCCTTCTTTAGAAGAGGCGCGCATCCGAGTATCGAGCCTGTGGGATAACACCCCGGATTGGCCACGAATCTGCTTTTTGATATCTCCGCCTTGTGCAGCTCGGGCAATCCGTATACGGCCGTCTTAAGCAGTTCCGGGCTCGTATGTTCTGTCCCGTACCATTTCTCATAGACAGCCGCATCCTTAAGCCTGTAATCAGCGCTCAGGTCTATGACTTTCTTCCCTGCCTTCAGGAAATCCGGAACGAACATCATCGAGACCTTATGAGGAAGCGAAAGGAATATCATATCTGCCGATTTGCATATCTGCGGGACATTCACGTTATCGCATGCAAGTTCCAGCAAACCTTTGAACACAGGAAAAATGTCGGATATCTTATCGGACCCTTCCGCCCTTCTGCTGACAGAGGTTATGGCGGCTTCCGGATGCCTAAGCAGTATTTTTATGAGCTCGCAGCCGGCATAGCCCGTCGCGCCGACAACAGCTACCCTCACCTTTTCTTTTTCCATGTTATGCCGTTAGGCCGCCTTTCGTATATTATCGATGACTTGATTATAAAATAAAAACGCCTATTCCGTCAAGCACGAAGTCCCGTCGGAATAGGCGTATATTGCCCTATGTAAATTGCGTTAACGTTTAGTCCACTGGAACCGCTTACGTGCTCCTTTTTGTCCGTATTTCTTTCGTTCCTTCATACGGGGATCGCGGGTCAAGAGCCCGCGTCCGCGCAATGCCGGACGAAAACTGGAATCCACCTTAAGCAAGGCGCGTGCAATGCCTAAACGCACGGCACCTGCCTGGCTCGACACTCCGCCGCCTTCGACGTTGACAACTATATCGTACTTGGCACCGGTCTGCGTTGCCTCGAGAGGTTCCCTGAGCACCATCCTGAGCGTCTCTCTCGGAAAATAATCGTCCAATGCCCTCTTGTTGACCAGTATCTGGCCCGAACCCGGCTTCAGTGTTACCCTCGCCGTGGATTCTTTCCTTCTTCCTGTTCCCTGTAATTTCAACTGCGCTTCCATCGTTCTCCTGATATTAGACCTTTAAGGTCTCCGGTTTCTGAGCGGACAGGTCATGTTCTTTGCCCGCGAATACCCTCAATTTACCTAACGCATTTTTGCCGACCTTATTTTTCGCCAGCATACCCTTTATCGCATGTGTTATGACGTATTCGGGCTTCCTCTTCAACAGGTCTTCGAGATTCTCCGTCCTCCTGCCGCCCGGATAACCGGAATACCAATCGTACTCTTTCTGTAAGAGCTTCTTACCGGTCACCTTTATCTTCGCCGCATTGATCACCACTACGCCGTCACCGACGTTTAAGTCTTTGCGGTACGTGGGTTTATGCTTGCCTGAAAGTACGCGCGAAACTGCCACGGCGAGCCTTCCCAGCACAACGCCGTCGGCGTCCACAATAAACCATTTTTCCTGCCATTTCGGATTCGTTACCATCTTATTTAGCCTTCCTCACTTGGATTAGTTGTTAAGACGTAAGATTATAACATAAAACCGGTTATTGTCAAGAATATTTTATTCCGGCGTGTTCGATAGCGCATAAACCAGCACATTTATCCCCAGCTTAAAAGCATTCTCGATACCATCGTCACCGGCGCCTCCGTGGCGGTCCGAGGTGGGCGGCTGCTGGGACAACTTCATGAAGCTGTGGCTTTCGTTTGCCGTATATTGCGTACCCGGCCATTTCGGCCCTTCGGCCTCGGCCCAGGCATCGCAAGCGTCGCCCGAAGCGCTGTAATAGACCACCATCCTGTCCCCGTAATATATCATGTAGCCCGTACACGCTATGCCTTTGTAAAGGGCATCGGGCAGGCTCCCCCCGGTGAAATCATAAAAACTGTGGTATATCGGATGGTTCATCGGGACAGCCTGGAAGCCTGTTTCCGGGAATACCCTCTTCATCTCCCTGTAGAGCGAATCCTGGAAATTCCCGCCCTGAGCGTTATCGTTGCATATGAACATGAAACCGCCGCGCGTCAGGTACTCGCGGATGTTTGCCACTTCCGGTTCCGTAAAGACAAAGCTCTGATGGCCGTTCAAATATATGACAGGATACTGGAATACCCCCTTCTTATCCTCGAAATTGATCGGCCTGGAGTCTATCGATACCTTTACGTTCGTCCTCCTGCCCAGCTCATTCATGAGGTTCGGGATGCTGCGGGTGTCGTTATTCCAGTCGGAATATGTCGATATGGGGAAGATGAACGTGCCCTTTATCGAGGCGTTCCTTCCGGTTATCTTCGCCTTAGAGGAGAAATCAAGCGTACCCTTTCCGGGCTTTGAGGTGACTGCTTCCTTCGGCTCCCCAAGCTTCAGTTCCTGCGGGGCCAGCGCCGGCACTTTCGCCATGCTCGGGAGGTCGGAAGGCCTCTCTACGGCAAGCGTCTGCCGTTCCGGGGCGGCTATCTCCTTTGTCGACAGGGATACCGCATCCTGCGGCACTTTGACATTCGGCTTGAATTTTTCCTTTGCGAAATTCACATCTTTAGAGGAAATGATCTTGCCTTCGAAGAACGCCTTCCTCTCCTCGGGCTTCATGACAATTATACGCCCGATCAGCAGCAATACCAGGATATGGATAAATAACGACACGAAGAAACCCATGGACTTCTTATATTCTTTTGGCATTCGGATCCCTCACTTTATGCTTTTATTTGATGCCCATGCTCTGTATCGTCTCTTCCGGTACCAGGAACGAGACGGATTTTATCTTCGCGGCCGCGCACGCGTTCATTACATCCGCGACCCTTTCATGCGAGACCTCCGGATCTGCGGATATAATTACCGGCTGGGTCACAAATACTTCCGACAGGCTGGTAAGCATCGCGACCAGCTCCGGCAGGTCTTTCGCCCCGGGATCGTCGTACTGCTTATCGTTCACGACGATATTGCCGTCCACAAGGACGTTCACTATTACGTCCTCCCCGATCTCTGTCTGCGTCGAGGTCGATACCGCCGGCAGGTTTACGTTCAACTGGGTCTCAGGCGCGGTGAAGCTGGATGAGCACATGAAGAATATCAGCAGGAGGAATACGCAGTCGATCATCGGCGCCATCTGGAAACCGGGTTCTTCGTTACCGCCCCTAAAGAATTTCATTTTCCCGCCTCATTGTTTTGGCTCTTCCTGATATGTGGCAAATGATATGTCCCAGATCCCGGCCGCGGCGCAGGCGCTCAAGACATCGAGTATCCTGCCGTGGCGGGTCGCTTTATCGGCCCTTATTAACACCGTCTGCTTCACTCCGGTATTCGCCAATACGTTCGCGAGTTCCGTGGGCTCGTATATAACCCTGTCCATGATTATCGCACCGTCGCTTTTAATATTGATCGAGACTTTCTGTTCCGCGCCTTCGGGCGCCCGTGATTGGTTCTCGACGGGCAGCTTTATATTCTCGACCGATTCCAATTGATGGAAGCTGGATACGCACATGAAATATATCAACAGAAGGAATACGCAGTCGATCATCGGCGCCATCTGGAAACCGGGTTCTTCCTCCGCTTTTTTTGAGAATTTCATCTCTCTACCCCTTTATCTTACCGGCAAGCAACAGGGCGACCTCATTGGAATCTATCTCTATCTCCGTGGTGATCTCATTGGCCTTATTACGGAAGAAAAAGTAAAAAGCCATGACCGGGATACCGACGATCAAACCGAACGCGGTCGTGATCAGCGCCTCGGAGACGCCTTTCGCAAGCAGCGTCGGCTTGCCCAATCCCGCCTCGAACGCGATCACGTTGAACGACGAGATCATGCCGAACACCGTACCGAGAAGCCCGAGCATCGGCGAGATAGTGCCTATCGACGAAAGGTAGCCGATCCTCTGCTGAAGGCTCGTCGCCTCCTTGACGCCCGCCATGGTCATCGCATCCTGGATGATCTGCAGTTCCTGGCCGCTCTTTTCGAGCCCGGCCTGGATAACATTGACGAGGAAACCTTTTTTCAGGGCGCCTAAATTCTTCGCCCCCTGGATATCCCCGCTCTTTATCGCCGTCTTTACCGCCATCAGGTAATCGACCGGCAGCATGACCGATTTACGCAATACTATGAACATCTCTATTATCAGCGCTACGCCAAAGACCGAGCATAATCCGATCGGGGGCATGCACCACCCGCCGGCCACCCACGTATCCCACAATGTCATGCTCTTCGCCGCGGGCGCTGCCGGGGCATCTGCCGCCATCGCAGTGAACGAAAACAACACAATTACCGACAATATTACAAAACTGGCCAGCCTCAACGCGCTCTCACGCCTCATCCTACTTCCCATTTTTTTCAAGCTCCTTTATTTTGGCCTCCGACTTGACGGCAACCTCGCTTTTAGGATACTCTTCCACGATCTCCTTGTAGGTTACCAACGCCATTTTCCTCTCCCCCAATTTCTCGTAACATTCCCCGCTCTTGAATTTTGCTTCCGATGCAATTTTTCCTTTATCATAATAGAGCACCGCAATCTTAAGGTAATTCACCAGCGCCTGCTCGTATGCGCCCTTTGAGAAATATGCTTCTGCGCTCCCGTAATAGGCGTCCAGCCTTTGTGCCTCATCCCTCGAGCGTATCACGGCATCATACGCTTTTACGGCGCCGTCGTAATCGCCGTCCTTTGCCAGTATCACCGCCAGCTTCATCCTGGCCCTGTTCACCGATTTGGCGCCCGGATAATCTCCTAAATACATATTATATAGCTCGATCGCCTTTCCGGCATTGCCTAATTTTATCTGGCAATCCGCCGCCTTAAAAAACGCGTCCTCGCCGTAGGAGAACCCGCCGTACCTATCTATCGTCTTCATATAGTTCTCGTACGCCTGGTCGTAGCTGTTCGCGAAATAGCTGTTCTCCGCCAGACGGAACGAAACGGGCGTCTCTATATTGAGGCGGTCTACATTTCCTAAGGGGACCGTAATGACCGCTTTCTCCCCTGCGAGCTCAAAAGATATGCCCGACTTGCCGGTCTTCATTATCGACCCTTTTATGACGTTCCCGTTCTTGAGCTTTATCTCGTCCAGCGCGAAGGATATCGCGCATGAAAACATGAGGCAGATAAGCACCGCCGCCGATATTATCCTCTTCCCGTGACAAGCCGTCATTTTATCGCCGCCGCCCTCTCTCTAGCTTTGTTCACTTCTGCGCTTGCCGGATATTTTGCGATAAGCTTTTCGTACAACTCCTTGGCCTCTTTCTTCTTGCCTAATTTCTCCTGGCATTCACCTGCCTTCAGCAATGAAGCCGACGCGATATTCTCCCTGTGCGGGTACAATATCGCCACGCGCTGGAAATTATTGAACGATTCCTCGTATTTATACATTTCAAAATAACTGTTCCCGAGTTGGAATAGCGCATCGGGCGTCGTATCGTCCTTATAGTGGTCCAAAACATCCTTATAATACACGATCGCCTCGCTGATTATCTCGCGGTTATAATAGGAATTCGCGATACCGAGCTTTGCCCTGCTGGCGTATTTTGTCTTAGGGTATCTCGAAAGCAGGTCCCCGAAATCGGAGGCCGCGTCACGCCAGGCCTTTAATGACATATATGCCTGCCCCCTGCTGAACAGGGAGACCTCCTCGAGAGCATCGTCGTTATATTTCGATAATATCCCGCTGAATAACTCCACCGCCCTCGAGCCCTCGTTGGTGTCAACAAGCACCTGGCCTATTATAGAGGCGGCCTTCTCGGGAGGCGGACTATCGGTAAAATCGTTATACGCCGCAAGCAGTTCGCGCACCGAGGCCGACGCGCCGGCCGGATCACCGGACAGGTATTGCAGGTTCGCGAGGCACCCGTAGAGCTCGGACAGGATAGCCTTTTGCCCGGAGAATGCCCTGACGAGTTCCCTGAACGTCTCCGCGCCTTCCTTGTATTTCTTTTGCTTCAGGTATATATCATATATCGTCGCTATTGCATCGATCGCCATCGGGCTGTCAGGGTTCTTATCCAGGAACTTCTCGAGCTCCTTAAGCGCCTCATCCCGCTTCCCGGAATACAGGTAGCTGACGCCCAGGCGGTACGAGGCTGCCTGCGCGAGGGTGTTCTCGGGATATTTATCGGCGATCTGCCTGTAATATTCGGAGGCAGCAGCGTACTGGCTCTTATTGAAATAGGTGTTGCCCACCTCATAGATGACCGAAGGCACAAGCTCGTTATCCGGATATTTCTCCATGAACTTCTTGAAATAGACCTGCGCCCGGTCCGAATCACCCAGGCAGGAATAACACCAGCCTATGTTGAACGTCACGTCGGCCATGTTCTCTGAGGCCGGGTACTTCTCCTCGATCAGGTTGTAATACTTGACGGCTTCCGCGTAGTCCTTCTGCCTGGCCAGGGCATATGCGAGCCTGAACGCGAAATACGGCACTGATTCCCCCGCCGGATATTTCTCGATATACTCCTTATATATCTCGACGGCCTTGCCGTAATCATCGAGGCTGAAATAACACTCCGCGAGCTTGGCGAGCCCCTTCTCGTATAGTTCCGTCCCCTTCGATTCGGGAAGCTGCTTCTTATAATATTCTACGGCTTCCTTATATTCGCCTTTTTCGAAATACGACTCCGCTATGAAATAATTCATGTTCATCTTCTTCGCCGCCTGCGGGTCGAGCTTAGCGTAATTGTCGTATGCCTGTACCGCCGCATCGGCGTTGCCTTTTTTCAGGTAGGTCACCACCAGCAGGTGGCAGACATCCTTCTTCATCTTGCTGTCGGGATATCCTTCCAGGAAGTCCTCGCATATTATCCAGGTCTCATATACCCTGCCCTGCTCATAATATGCCGCAGCCATCTGGTACCTCGCGAGTTCCGCGAGGTCCGTATCGGGGCCGTACATCTCGCTCTTCGGTTTTACTTCCCTGAACAGTTTTATCGCCTTTGAATATTCCTTTTCCTTCAATGCTATCTGGCCAAGGCTGAAGCGGGCATCGTTGGCAAACCTTGAGCTCTCCGGGATCGACCTGTATATATCTGAAGCCATCGGGTTCTTCCCCTGCTCCCTGTATATGCCGGCAAGCATGAATTTCGCCTCGACTATCCTGCTGTCGCCCGGATACGATTCTATCATCTTCTTGAGGAAATTAGCGGAGAGGTCCCACTTCTTCTGGTTATAGTAGGCCAGCCCCCTGCTGAAATAGACATCCGGGGCCTTTTTGGGGTCCTTAGATAACATCGCGTTATATATCTGGTTGGCCTTGTCATCCTTTCCCATCTTCATATAGCATTCTGCAAGGCCGTACTGGACCTTCTGGGTAAGGTCCTTCATGTACGCAAAATCCTTATTGACCCTGTTGAAGTTCGCTTCGGCCTTCTGGTATTCCTTGATCTCCAGGTAAGCTAAAGCCTGGTTGCAGAATGCATAGGGCAGCTGTTTACTGTAGGGATATTTGGTTATCAGCGCCTGGAAGGTCTTCACGGCATTGTCATACTCGCCGGCGTTCAACTGCTTCTCTCCGAGAAGAAAAAGCTCCCCATCAGTCTCCGCCCAGGCCGGGGTGGCCGCGCCGAGGACTGCAAATGCCGCCAAAAACGCTATTACCGGGTACTTAAGCATGTAATTTAATATACATTATGCCTGGAGGTAAATCAAGGGTAATTAATTGCCCCCGTGGGCATTATTTTGCTTATGCTAAAAACCCGTTATGTCAGTCAAGCCCTTCCTTTTTTGATAATACCTTATAGAGGCAAAAGATGCATAACCCGATGATGAAACCCCATGAAAGCGCAAGGAATATCCAGCCGCCGATGTTCATCTACCTCTTATCCTTCCATGCAAACCTAACCAACACCACCAGCCCGGCCAGCATGCCGATCAGCAGAAGCCTTGTCCCGAGGATATACGGCCTGTTTGCATCCGGAACGTTGACCATCAGTATTGTGTTCCTTCCGCCCTCGGAAAGAATGTATGAACCCAATATTACGATAAGAAATGACGGCGTCACATAGCGCATTACAAATTTATAAGCGCGAGGTATCCTGAGCTCGGCGCCATGGTGCATCTCCTCCCACGCCTTGTCCATCCCGAAGACCCACGTGAAAAGTATCGCCTCTATCGCGGCGAAGAGCACAAAGCAAAAAGTCCCGCCCCAGAAGTCCATCTCATCGACCACCCCTTTTCCGAGAAAGAATATCGCGGGCTGGCAAAGCACGAAGAAGACCGCAGTGAGTATGCCCAGCGCCCTCTTCCTGCCCAGGTTAAATTCGTCCTCCAGGAAAGCCACCGCAGGCTGGGCAAGAGATACCGAAGATGTTATGCCGGCAAGGAAGAGCATCATGAACCACAGGAAACCGAATACCGCGGAGAACGGTATCCTGCTGAATACTGCGGGCATCGTCACGAACCCGAGGTTAAAGGAGCCGCTCTTCGCCACTTCCTGCGCGCCTGCCGGGCCAAAGAACGCATAGGCCGCCGTTATTGCTATGCTGCCGCCTATGATGACCTCGGCAAATTCGTTCATACCCACCGCGGTAAGCCCGGACAACGTCACATCATCGGTCTTTTTCAGGTAGCTCGCGTATGTAAGTATGACCCCCATGCCTATGCTCAATGTGAAGAATATCTGTCCGGCTGCCGCGAGCCATACCTTCGGGTCCTTAAGTGCGGTAAGGTCCGGATTCCACAAAAAACCCATCCCGTTCAACGCATTCCAATCGGGCCTTAAGGGATCCGGGATCCCGAGAAGCAATATGCGTGCGGCTATCAATACGCCGAATATCATCAGGGCCGGCAAGGCGATTTTGCATAAGCTCTCTATTCCTCCCTTTATCCCGTGATAAAGCACGAAGATATTAAGGGCAAAGGTGATAAGGAAAAAGACATAAGCGGTCTGGAGCGAATTGAAATACCGGTTGGCCTCAAGCCCCTGGAACGCCGAAAGGAACGACTGCAGTTGGGCCTGAGTCGTCGCGCCGGCGTATTTGCCGGTAAGCGCGAAGAAGCTGTACGCGAGGGTCCATGATTCTATGTATGTATAATAGACGAGTACCGCGATCGGGCCGAATATCCCGATCACGCCGAAATATTTAATGAAACGGTTCTTCTGCCTCAGTGAATGGAATATCCCCGGCGCGGTTCCGTGGCCGAATCCGCCTCCGTACCTTCCCAGCGACCATTCTATCCACATAAGCGGTATTCCGAGGAGCAGCAAAGCCGCGAAGTACGGTATCATGAACGCGCCGCCGCCGTTCTGCGCCGCCTGGACCGGGAACCTCAGGAAATTCCCCAGCCCTACGGCCGAGCCCGCGACGGCCATGATTATGCCGAGCTTCGAGCCCCACGACTGCCTGGACTTCTGCGCCATCTAGTATTTAACCTCTATAAGGCAGAGCCCTTTTGAAGGCGCGGTCTCTCCCGCCGCCTTCCTGTCCTTCGCTTTAAGTATCCTCGCCATGCCTCCTGCGGGGATCCTGCCTCGGCCGATGCCTATGAGGGTCCCGGCGATGTTCCTTACCATGTTATACAGGAACCCGTCGGCCTCCACGTCCATGATTATCTTTCCGCCCTTCCTCTTCAAGGTCAGCTTCTTGATAGTACGGACCGATGAGCGGTCTATCCTGTCCGCCGCCTGGAACGACTTGAAATCATGCTTTCCTAAGAGCACCCCGGATTCCTTTTTCATCAGCGCGAGGTTGAGCTTATACGGGATATACGCCGTGAGGTTCCTCTCTATCGCTGAGGGCGAACTGCCGGTCATAATAGTGTACCTGTAGGTCTTCGACCTGGCGTCGAACTGCGCGTGGAACTTCAACGGGACGTCTTTCGCTTCCTTTATTACGATATCCTTTGGCAATACGCTGTTAAGCGCCCTTTGAAGTTTGTAGAGGGGTATGGCGGAGGATGTCTTGAAATTCGCGAAATGGCTTACCGCGTGGACCCCCGCGTCGGTCCTGCCGCAAGAGATAAGCCGCGCTTCACGGCCTGTTATCCGTTTAAGCGCGGCTTCTATCGTATCCTGGATGCTCCGGGCGTTCTTCTGTGATTGCCAGCCCGAATAACCCGTCCCTTCGTATTCTATTTTGAGCAGGATATTACGCATTCGGCTATTTGTACCGCGTTTGTTGCGGCGCCTTTGCGCAGGTTGTCTGCGACGACCCATAGCCACAGGCCGTTCTTAACTGAACAGTCGCAGCGTATGCGTCCGACGAAGGTCTCGTCCCTGCCCTCGACATCTTTGGGCATCGGATAAAGCCCCTTCCTGGCGTCGTCTATGACTACTATGCCCGGCGACCTTGCGAGAAGCTTCCTCACGCTGTCCGGGCTTATACGTTTCGCGGTCTCTATGTAGACGGACTCGGAATGCCCTGTCCTTACCGGCACCCTGACGGTGGTCGCCGAGACCTTTATCTTGGAGTCATGCATTATCTTGTGCGTCTCTTTTACGAGCTTCCACTCTTCGCTGGTATAATCGCATTCGGCGAATCCCCCGATATGCGGGAAGACGTTATATGCCAGCTGCTGCGGCATCGAACGATCGACATTGACATTGATCTTATCGTATCCGCCCGCGGCGACAGCCGCATTCTCTGCGTTGAGCTGTTCCACCGCGCTCTTGCCGGCCCCGGAAGATGCCTGAAGGGTGGTCACGATGATCCTCTTCAGTCCCGCCTTCCTGCGTATCGGCTCAAGCGCAACGACCATCTGTACGGTCGAGCAGTTCGGGTTCGCGATAATACCCTTATGCTTCTTAACGTCCTTGCCGTTCACTTCAGGGACGACCAGCGGCACATCAGGGTCCATGCGGAAATCCGCGCCGTTATCTATGACGACGCAGCCCCTTTTTACCGCCTCCTTAGCGAATGTAACAGCCGCGCCCTTTTCGCCCTCGGTGCCCGCGAAAAGCGCTATGTCCATACCGTCAAAACCTTGCGGCGATACTGCCTGCACGGCATACTTCTGCCCGTCGACATCTATCTCCCTCGCGCTGCGCGCCATGACGCGCAATTCCCCGACGGGAAAATTCCGCTGGCGCAGCACGCGCAGCATCTCGACGCCAACGACCCCGACGCCGACCACGGCCACATTATACTTATTCTTCTTTTTCATTTTAGTCCCTATAGATTTTCGACAACCAGATCGCCTACCTGGCTTGTGGAATAGCCCATCTTCCCGGCTGCCAATGATTTTAATTTTGTATTGACCAACTTTATTACAGCGTCCTCGATCGCCTTCCCGGCCTTCGCTTCGCCGAGGTTCTCGAGCATCATGCCTCCGGCGCATATCGCTGCCAGGGGATTGATGACATTCTGGCCGGTATATTTCGGCGCAGAACCGCCTATCGGCTCGAACATCGAGACGCCTTTAGGGTTGATATTCCCGCCGGCCGCGATCCCCATGCCGCCCTGTATCATCGCGCCGAGGTCCGTTATGATGTCGCCGAAGAGGTTGTCCGTCACGATAACGTCAAACCATTCGGGGTTCTTCACGAACCACATCGTCGTGGCGTCTACGTGCGCGTAATCGGTCTTTACCTCCGGATAATCTTTCGCGACCTCGTTGAAGGTCCTCTGCCAGAGGTCCCACGCGTATGTCAGCACGTTGGTCTTGCCGCAGAGTGTGAGCTTCCTTTTCTTGTTGCGTTTCTTGCACAGCTCAAACGCATAACGTATGCAGCGCTCGACGCCCTTGCGCGTGTTATAGGATATCTGTATCGCGACCTCATCGGACGTGCCTTTCTTCTGGAACTCTCCCATTCCCTTATAAAGGCCTTCGGAGTTCTCGCGCACGACGACGAAATCTATATCCTCAGG
>Ga0172381_10006298_pt1 | contig 11907 bp, 11 predicted proteins | sample Leawel6488metaG_FD_119754 | JGI IMG/M metagenome (GOLD analysis project Ga0172381, IMG submission 119754) | Leachate microbial communities from a municipal landfill in Southern Ontario, Canada - Leachate well 64-88 metaG | ecosystem: Engineered > Solid waste > Landfill > Unclassified | place...
TATGGAGATAAGTATGATGCGGAAGCAATTAACAAATACAAACTTAGTCCAAAGATAGTCATCGATTTTGATGGGGCTATGAATATTCCTAATTATAAAGGTATGAAAATAAAAGAGGCAAGAAAAAAGATTTTACAGGATTTGAAAGATGCAAATTTAATTGTGGAGCAAAAGCAAATAAATCATAATGTAAACACCCATGATAAATGCGGAACTGAAATAGAGTTTTTGCCAACAGAGCAGTGGTTTATAAAAATTTTAAATCAAAAAAAGAAATTGATTGCAAACGGCAAAAAAATAAAGTGGCACCCAAAATTTATGTTTAAAAGATATGAAAATTGGGTTAACGGACTTGAATGGGATTGGAATATTTCCAGAGATAGGCATTTTGGGGTTCCTATTCCAGTTTGGGAATGTAAAAAATGTAAAAAAATAATTCTTGCAGAAGAGAAAGAATTGCCTGTTGACCCTCTTTCGATAAAGAAAAAATGCCCTAAGTGCAACGAGTATGCCAAACCAGAAGAAAAGGTTTTAGACACATGGGCAACTTCTTCGCTTTCACCGCAAATTGCATATTCTTTATCCTCTGGAAAAGTTAAGCTTCCATTTTCATTAAGACCCCAAGCACACGATATTATTCGAACATGGTTATTTTATACGGTTGCACAATCTAATTATCATGAGAATAAGATTCCTTGGGAAAATTCTATGATTTCCGGATTCGTAACTCTTAAAGGTGAAAAAATGTCAAAATCGAAAGGAAATGTTATCTCTCCTCAAGAAGTTGTTGAAAAATATAGTGCAGATACTTTAAGATTCTGGGCTGCAGGTTCAAAACTTGGAGAAGATTTAGATTATCAAGAAAAAGAGCTTGAAACGGGAAAAAAATTTATAACTAAACTAATGAATGCTTCTAATTTTGTTTTTATGAATCTCGAAGGTTACGATGGAAAAAAACCGAAAGTTCTTGAAAGAGTGGACGAATTATTTTTATTAAAACTCAATGAAGTTATAGAGCAGTCGACTTTTGCATTTGTTAATTATGAATATTCTCGGGCTAAATTGGAGGCTGAGAAATTCTTTTGGCAGATTTTTTGTGATAACTATCTTGAAATTGTTAAGGATAGAGTATATAATGCAAGGGGAGACAAAAAACTTTCTGCTCAATATACATTGTATAATTCTTTATTATGCTTTCTAAAATTATTTGCTCCTATAACTCCATTTATTGCAGAAGAAATTTATCAAACTTATTTTAGAAAAACCGAAGGAAATAAATCAATTCATGTCTCAAAATGGCCAGAAAAATTTTTGGTTAAGGGAGACAAGACTGTTTTTAATTTAATGATTGAAACAATCTCAAATATAAGACAAGAAAAATCAAAGGCACAAAAAGCCCTTAATTCGGAGATTATTCTGCATTTGGCTAAAAAAGATAAAAAAATTTTACAAGATGTTTTAGAAGATTTGAAAGCGGTTACAAAAGCTTTCCAAATTTTAGAAGGAAATTTCAAGGTGGATTTTAAGTAGTTCACTAGTTTTTTAAACTATCTTTATCTTTTTATAATATGGCTGTTACAAGACAAGAATTGCAAGAACTTTTAGAACAATTAGAAAGTCATAAAGGAAGTCATACAGAATTTATCACAGTTTATATTCCTGCAGGCTATGATGTAAATGCTGTTCAAAGGCAGCTGGAGGGAGAGAAAAGTACAGCCAAAAATATAAAATCAACTTCCACGAGAAAAAATGTTACCGATGCTCTTGAAAAAATTGTAAGGCATCTAAAAGGATTGAAAAGAACGCCTGAAAACGGACTTGCCGTTTTTTGTGGAAATGTTTCTCAAATAGATAGCCAAGATGATTTGCAACTTTGGGATATCGAGCCACCTACTCCTCTCAAGGTTCGTATGTATAGGTGTGATAAAGATTTTGTTCTTGAGCCCTTGAAAGAGATGCTTGAAGTTACAGAAGTTTTTGGTTTATTAGTAATGGATAGAAAGGAAGCAACAATAGGTTTGCTTGAAGGAAAAAGAATTGAGCTTCTTCAAAAAATGACTTCCGGAGTTCCAAGCAAAGTAAGGGCGGGAGGGCAGAGCTCTCAGCGTTTTCATAGAATTACTGAAGGGCTTACAAGAGATTTTTATAAAAGGATTGCAGAAGAAATGAAAACTCTATTTTTTGATATGCCTAAACTTAAGGGAATACTCATTGGGGGGCCTATTCCAACAAAAGATGAATTTATTGACCAGGAATATCTTACTGCTAAACTAAGAGAGAAAATAATTTCAAGACAAGATTTGGGTTATACAGATGAGCAAGGGTTAAAATTTTTGGTAGAAGCAAGTAAAGAAGTTCTTGCTAGCCAGGGAATAACAAAAGAAAAGAAAATTTTAAATAAGTTCTTTGAAACTCTTGGAGAAAAGCCCGGGTTTGCTATATTTAAAGAGCCCGAAATAAGAAAAGCTTTAGAATATGGTGCAGTGGAAACATTAATACTTTCAGAAGCATTGGATAGAACACTTTCAAAAGAGTTAAGAAAAATCGCGGAAAATATTGGTTCTAACATTGAAGTTGTTTCAACGGAAACGTCAGAAGGGGATCAATTCTTCAAATTATCTGGAATCGGCGCTTTCTTGAGATATAAACTTTAAAATAGAGAAATAAGCCAGTTTCTTTTTTCACCGTATTCTCCACAATGATAAACCTTATGGAATATTTGATTTGCTTCTTCTTTTAGAATCATATTATTTTCTTCAATCAATTTTCTGTTTTCTTCGCTTATTTTTAATTGAGGAGGTTTAAACATTGTTGGTTTGTATCCAAAGCATTCTTCAAAAATTTGCATTCCCTTTTCTAAATATGCTTGATTTCTTTCTATTCCAAATTCTCTAAATTCGTGCGAAACTCCGTGCATTCCTAGAGTTTTATTTAAACTTAAAATTTCATCGCACCATTCTCTATTTTCGGATATGGGCTGGTTATTGTACTTTGGAATAATCCAGAGGGTACTGCTTTTTTCCAAAAGTCCTTTTTCACAGATTATTTCTGGAGAAACGTCGTCCAGTTCTCTAAGAGAGAAAGCTCTCACTAAAAAAAGAGTTAAAATTAAAAAAAACAATATTGCTAGGAATATTAAAAAAATTTTTATTCGCCTCTTTCTCATTTTAATCAAACTATACTCATGTTTTTAAATCCTTTTTTCATTTATATCTCATGGTTAGCAGTGAAACTCTTGAGGAGATAGATGGAATAAAAGAGAAAGAGAACATGAAGCTTCTTGAAGCGATTTTTTTTATTTCTGGAAGGTTTTTGACTATACAAGAACTTGTTTCTCTTTCCGATTTAAATCCTATGATAATAAAAGATTTGATAGTAAAGCTTCAAGAAAAGTATGAAAAACAGGATTATGCTTTTGAGATTGTAGAAAAAAATGGAATGTGGAAAATGGATGTTAAGCAAGAATTTTTCTCTCTTATAAACAAACTTGCAACTGGCTCTTCCGAATTTTCTAAGGCAGAGCAGGAAACACTTGCCATAATTGCATACAAACAGCCAATCAAACAATCGGTTATAATTAAGATTAGAGGAAATAAAGCTTATGAACATGTTAAAAAGTTCTCAGAGTTGGGGCTTTTAAAGAAAAAGAAAGAGGGGCATACACATATTCTTTTGCTAAGCGATGAATTTTATGATTATTTCAACTTGGAAGAAGGTGGAAGGCTTACCTCAGTTAAAGAAACTTCTGATACGGAAGAATAAAGAACAAAAATGGATTTTTTAACTATCATTTTATTAGTGTATGATTTTATATCATTTTATTTTTTTTTTTTTTTTTTTTTGGTTTTTTTTTTAAATAAGAAGGATTTTTATAAATATCCTTCATTTACTAAGCCCTATTCATTGAGCATTGTTATTCCTTGTTATAATGAAGAAAAAAATATTGGAGAGACAATTGAAAATCTTTTGAATTCTAATTATAAAGGATTAAAGAAAGTAATTGCGGTGGATGATTGCAGCACTGATAATTCTTTTAAAATTTTAAAGGCTCTGGAAAAAAAATACAAACGATTGATTGTGGTTCAAACTCCTAAAAATACTGGTTGTGCTGCTGGTTCTAAAAATTATGGAGTAAAATTTGCAAAAACGGAATTGATTGGATTTATTGATGGTGATTCTTTTCCTCAAAAAGATGCTATTGGTAGAATGATTGGTTTTTTTGATAATAAAAAAATTGCAGCGGTAACTTCTTTTATTCTAGTTAAAAATAGGATAAATCGTTTAACTAGACTGCAATCAATAGAGTATCAAATAATAGCATTTACTAGAAGGTTGCTTGGATTTATAGAAGCAATTTATGTTACCCCCGGACCCCTGGCAGTTTATAGAAAAAGTTATTTTGATAAAATTGGGGGATTTGATGAAAAAAATCTCACGGAGGATATAGAAATTACTTGGCATTTTGTTTCTCAAGGGTATAAAGTTGCTATGAGCCCCGAATCAAAAGTGTATACTGTTGCGCCCACCAAAATTAATGCTTGGTTTAAGCAGAGAATAAGGTGGAATCTTGGGGGTATTCAAACTATCTTTAAATACAAAACCTCTTTTTTGAAATCAGGAATGCTTGGAAAGTTTATACTCCCTCTTTTTGTTTCTTCTTGGGTTCTTGGAATTTCTGGGTTATTTGTTTTAGGTTATCGTATATTCAGAACGGTGGTGGTAAGAATTTTATCTACAAAATATTCTATTGAAGCACAAACCGCAATTATCACCCTAAATGACATTCAAATAACCCCCAATGTTCTTTTGTTTTTTGGAGCAATAACTCTTTTGCTTGGAATGATGTTTACACTTATAGCACTTATGCACTCCAGGGAAGAATTTAAAAAGGAAAAGATGTATGAAGTTTTAATTTATGCATTTTTTTACTTACTGGTATACCCAATTGTTATGATAAGATCAATGTATAACTATTTAAGAAAAAAGAAATCTTGGTAATATCATGTTAAACAGTCCGAAAAGAGCAATATGGGAAGCATTATTATTAGCAGGTGTTGTGTTTTTTTTAGGATTTTTGCTGGGTTTTGTTTTTGAATCTTCTCAAACAAATAAAATGAATGAATATTATCTCAGTTCTGAGTTTTATTTAATGGATGCAATTGCTTTAAACTCTTTGGTGGACGAAGGGATTTTTGATTGTTCTTCTTTATACAATGCTTACTCTTCATTTGCAGATAGAGTTTATCAAGAAGCAATTTTATTACAAGAATATGAGTCTTCTGAGCAAATTACTGAAGAAATGAAAATTGTTCATAGAAGGTATGATTTGTTGAGAACTTTTTTGTGGGCTAATATTTTGAAAACCTCCAAAACCTGCGAGAATTCTCCAAACATCGTAGTTTATCTTTATGAATATAACACAGAAGACTTAGTCAAAAAAGCCACTCAGAATGTTTGGTCTAAAGTTCTTTTGGATTTAAAAGAAGAGCAAGGAGAGAATATTCTTCTTATTCCAATCGCTTCGGATCTTAATATCGATTCTTTAAATGTTATAATCAAAAATCTTAATATTTCTACGTTTCCAGCAGTGGTTATTAATAATAATAAAATAATTAATGAATTAACTTCTTCTAAAGATATAGAAAAATACCTAAATTAGATTATTTTCTACAATAGAAATATTAAAAAAGAGGGGTTTTCAAGTTATTTGATGGAAGAGTGTTTTAAATGTGGAATTTCTGAACAAAATGCCAAACTTCACAATGCAATTTCTGATAAAGGTATAGTTAAGGTTTGTCAAAGATGTTCGAGTGGTGGTGATTTTCCGGTTCTTGTAAGAAAGGAAGCTTCTTTAGAGAGGGCAGATAAGACTGCTCCTGTTGGTGGGCTCATAAAAGAAAGAGAGAAAGCTTTTGAAGCTATGAAAGCTAGCAGAAAAGGTTCCACAATGGGAAGACAAGATTTTACTCTTAGAGATTTGGTGGAAAAAAATTACAAGGAAAATGTTAGTACAGAAAAAAAATCTTGGCCTGGGGCAATAAGGAATTTTAATTGGATAATTATGAGGGCAAGAAGGAATAAGGGGCTTGGACAAAGAGCACTCGCCGAATCAATTGGAGAGCCAGAAATTGCCGTAAGAATGGCTGAAAGAGGGACTCTTCCAAAAGAATACGTTCCTTTTTTAAGAAAACTTGAAAGGGTTTTGGATGTTAATCTTATGGATGACCATCCGTTTAGATTGGAAGAGCATAAAAAAATGCTTGATTTCAAAAATACCTCTTCAAACAGAATGACTATTTCCGATGTAAGAGATATGACAAGGAAAAAGGAAGTAGAAATTATCAAATCTAAAGAACTTCTTGAAAGGGAAAAAGTAGCTCAGGAAGCTCAACAACTTTTGGATGAACCGGAGAAAGTGGAAGAAAAAAAAGCGCAATCTCCCGGATTTTTTATGAAGTTTTTTTCTAAAAAGGAAAAAACTTCCGAAGATGAACAAGTGAATAACTCTGATTCTTTTGTAGTAGACAAAAGCGAAAAGACTTTAAACCCGACTTCTTCTTCCCCTGTTCAAAATAAGGAAATGCTTAAGTTAGATTCAACCACCCCGGGTAGAACGAAACCCGTATCAAAATATAGATGGCAGAAATAAGTTATTTATTCTATAAGTAGTTATAAAGTAATCACAAACTTTATAAATCAATTTCCACCTTTTTTATAATGGAATTTAAACTTAAGTCCAATAAAAATTCTGGAGAATTTTCATAATGGAAATGAATATTATAAGAGAATCAAAAGACGAAATAGAGGTTGAAATTCAAAGTTTAACCATTGCCGAAATACTTCGAGTTTATTTAAACAAAGATTCTGCAGTGACTTTTGCTGCTTGGAAAAGAGTGCATCCAACATCAAATCCAATTCTTCTTGTTAAGACAAAAGGGAAAACGGTTAAGAAAGCAATAAATGATGCAATCTCTACGGTTGAAAAAGAGCTTGATAAATTAGATTCAGATTTTAAAAAAGCTAAATAATCATACAAATTCTTATTAATGCTTTTGTTTTGTTCCTTCATATGTCAGATTTGAATAAAATTTCTACCGGAAGTTATGATTTTAACAAATGGTTATATGGAGGTTATGAAAAAGGAATAATAACCATGATTGCAGGTGCTCCGGGGTGTGGAAAAACTAATTTTTGTTTTTTAGTTTCATGCAGTCAGGCAAAAAAAGGAAAAAAAGTCATCTTTATGGATACTGAAGGGGGATTTTCTGTTGAAAGAATAAAGCAGCTTGCAGGGGAGGATTATGAAGAAATTCTTAAAAATATTTTTCTTTTAGAGCCGACTAGTTTTGAAGAACAAAAAAAAATATTTATTAAGCTTCTTGAAAAAGTAAAAAAAGAACAAATTGGGTTGATAGTTGTTGATGGCATGTCTATGCTTTACAGGCTTGAGTTAGGTGAAATGAATAAATCTGAGGAAAGCAACAAAATTAGAGAAATAAACCGAGAGGTTGCGAAACAAATGAGGGCTCTTGCAGAGATTGCCAGAAAGCAAAAAATTCCGGTAATTATAACAAATCAAGTTTATTCAAGTTTTTTATCTGAGGAGAAATGGAAAAACGGTGCTGAAAGAGAAACAAATATTGTTGGTGGCGATTTATTCAAATATTGGAGCAAATGCATAATTGAGCTAAAAGGTGGAAGTGGAAAAAGAAGAGCGGTTTTGTTAAAACATAGAAGTTTGCCTCAAAAAGAACTTTCTTTTGAAATATTTAACGAGGGAGTCAGGAAAAAGGGTTGGATTTAAGGATTATTGCTCTTTATTCATAGGTTCAGATGTTTCTATATTCGAGGAGTTCTCAGAATTCTTCTTTTCTTCTTCTTTATTTTGGCTACTTGTAGACGAAATGGAATTTTCCCCCCTTTTCTTATTGTATTCATCTATTCTTTCCTTATTCTTTCTGCAATCTGGATTAAAGCAAAACTCCCAAGGGCGTTTTCCTTTTGAAAGTCTCATTAGCATAGGGAATCCGCATTCTTCGCATTGTTTGTTTGCTTTTTTTATTAATCCGTTAGGTGGAAGGGAATAAGTGTTTTTGCATTCGGGATATTTATCACAAGCTATAAAATAACGCCCGTTTTTTCTTGAATAATTAACAAACAAGTTTCCTTTATGACATAGAGGACAAGTCATTATTGTGTTTTCTATTTTTTCTTGTGCTCTTTGTTCTTGATTTGCTTCAACTATTTCTTTTCCTATTTCTTTCTCATTTTTTTCAAAATCTTTTGCTATTTTTGTTATGGTTTCTTTTGCTTTTTCAACAATAATTTTTTCTTTATCTTCAAATCCTTTTTTTGATTGGGTAATTGAATCCATTTCTTTTTCAAAGTCTCTTGTTAATTTCTCATCTATAATGATGGGGGAATATTTTTCTAGAGTATCTATCAAAGAAATTCCAATCGGTGTTGCTTCTACGCTTTTTCCTTTTGCATAGCCTCTATCATACAACGTTTCTAAAATGGAGGATCTTGTTGCTTTTGTTCCCAAATTTCTTTTTTCAAGTTCTGCAATTATTGAAGCTTGTGAGTACCTTTTTGGAGGTTGAGTCTCTTTTTCCTCTATTTTTGTTTCTTTTATTTCAAATGTTCCGTTTAAGTCAGGAACATCTACTTCTTTTTTTATTAGAGGATAAATTTCCATCCATGCCTTTTTTCTTATTGCAGAACCTGCTTTTGTGAACATCAATTTTTCAACTTCTGCATAGATTGTTTTTTTATCCACTATTGCATCTTCACAGAATAAGCACAAAAATCTTTTTACAATTAAATTATAAATTTTTTCTTCCTCTCCGGATAAAATCTGCCTATTTCCTGTAGGATATATTGAGGGATGAGCAGAATCGGTTTTCTTTCCTTCCATAGGTTTTGCCCTTTTAATTAAATCTTCTGCTTTGAATTCTTTTGCTAATTTTTTTACTATTGATTTATAATCAATAGAATCGGGAAGTTTCTGACTGGAAGTTCTTGGATAAGAAATTAATCCCCCTAAATAAAGAGATTGCGCTACCTTTAGAGTGTTCGCAGGTGTTATTCCGTGAAGTGCATAGGCTTCCGTTTGCAATGTGGTTAAATTAAAGGGCGAATTTGGGGGGATTATCTGTTCCGATTTTTTAGTATTAAGAAGAGCCTTTTTTCCATTCAAATCTTTGAATTTTTCAAGTTCTAATTTGTTAAAAATATCTTTGTTATATTTTAGTTCTACTTTTTTATTCTTTTCTTTTACAGTTATGAATACTTGCCAGTAGGGTTTTGATTTGAATTTTTGTATTTCTTTTTCTTTTTTTACTATTAAATTTAAAGTTGGACCTTGAACTCTTCCTATGGACATTATTTTAAATTTTCCCGTTGATTTTATTGCATTCATGAGTGCTCTTGATAAGTTTATACCATAAAACCAATCAAGAAAATGTCTTGTTTCTCCAGCTATTGCTTGTCCCCAATCAAGAGTTTGTTTTTTTTCCTCATAGGATTTGTTCAGTTCTTCAGTTGTAAGTGTTGAGAATTTCATACGGTTTGCATCTTTTTGGTTGCAAATATATCTAACAACATTTAATCCGATTAATTCCCCTTCTATATCAAAATCTGTTGCTACGGTTATGCTTTTAGCTCCCTTAACTAAATTCAAAATAGTGTCATAATATCTTTTTGTAAAATCTCCTTTTTTTGCTAAGTAGTTTGGAACCCAGCTTATATCAAATACTGGAATTGTTGAGCCCGGAGAATTTTGCTTTAGAGTGAATAGATGCCCTACGGCACAAGCGACAACAATTTTCTTTTCATTTCTTTTTAGTTCATAATAAGCAATTTTGTTTATTGTTTTTTGTGTTGCACTTCCAAGAGCAGTGGCAATTTTAAGTGCAGCCTGGGGTTTTTCCGTAATTATTAATTCGTATCCATTTTCTTTTAGAGAAATCTTTGGGGCAAAAAATTGTCCTCCATTCTTTTTCTTTTTATAACCTTTTTTGCTGTTTTTCTTTTTTATTTTCTCGGAAGTTTCTAAAGAGGCTCTTCCTGGTTTTTTGTATCTTTTTTCAACAGAACCTTTAACAAAATCTTCTTTTGAAATTTGTTTTTCATCTATGGAAACTGCCTGTTTGACAATCTCTTCTCTTTGTGGAGGACTTTTTTCTTCTTTTTCTGTTGTATTTTTGAAATCCCCGCTTTTGTTTGGAAAATAATTCTCTGCAGAGATTGTTTCAATTGATTTTTTTTGTTTTCTTGCCATATTCCTTAGATTATAATCTATTTAAAGAAGTTTTTATATCTTTTATAAGTGTTTTGATTTTATTTTTTTCTAAACCAACCAATTAGAAACAATATTCCTATGAAAAAGGCTATTCCAGAAATTTGAATTGCCCACGCCAGGTAATACCATTCAAACCCCGTGGTAACAATATTTTTTAGAATCATTAAAATATAAAGCAATCCAGCCAGAATAAAAGTGACTGCTCCAACTATTTCACGCTTCCATGATATTATTAAAAGAATGGTTAAGAGAAATACTGGAATGTTATGAATAAACAAGGCTCCGATTGTTTGCCAAAATCCTAAATCCGAACCAAAAACATCTAAGGACATCAAAGCCAAAAAACAAATAAAGACTATAGATAATATTCTTGGAGTCCAATATATGAATTTGCTAACTCTTTTTTTCACCATATCTCTAAAGGTTTATGAATATATTTAAACGTGTTGGAAAAAGAGCCTGAACAATATCGTGAACATGTTTGAAGTCTTTATAATATAAAGCCTGAGGGGAGAATTGGGCTCTCGCAAGCTCGGCCTAATTCGCCCAAGCGTGGTCAAATTAAACAAGTTCAATTCTCTAAGTAAAAGCCTGAGGGGAGAATTGAACTCCCGACCTCGACATTACCAATGTCGCATTCTAACCGACTGAACTACTCAGGCCTAAGCAGTATTAATTAACATACTTACAAAATTCTGAGAAAAATACAGTATAAAAAATTATCTTTGATTATCTTCTAAATGCTTTCAATACAAGAAATACTAACAAAGCAATGAAAAACGCTACTGAAAGGAATCCTGAAAGATAGGCTAACACAAAAAAGAAGTTTCCAAAAAATTCACTATTCAAAAAAAGATATTCATATCCTATCCATGAACCAACAAAAATTACCAAGGTAAACAAAAGGGAAGTCAATGTAAGTCTTATCTTTCTAGAAATAAACTTTTGCTGTACTACGGGAGCTATTTTTGCTTTTTTCGAGCGAGCTTTCTTTCCTCTTTTCTTTTTTGCCATTTCAATATATATAATCAAAAAGGGTATTTAAATATTACTGCATTTTTAGTCTCACGCTTGAGTAATATTTTTTTGAATATCCTTATTTTCTCCTGTCCAATTCATTTTAATTGCATTGGTAGTAAGAGATTTAAGATTTAAGAAAGCAGAGCCAAGCCAGGAGAAATATATTTTTGTTGCTTTTGCCAATCCATCAACTGTTTTTAAATCAACATCTTTATCTTTTATTGTCATTGAAAAAGTTACATACGCAAATAAAATTAATGCGATAAGAAAAATCGCAAAGAGTTTATGTTTCATTTTTCTTATTTCTATTAATATCCATATTCCCAAAACAAGAAGTAATACAATAACCACCCCAACACTTAGCATTTAAAATTTAGGTTGGAGAAGTATAAAAAGTTTATGATATTTTATGTGGGCGTGTCAAATTAACCAGGATTCGAATCTCTCAACTTTAATCGAAGGCATAAAGTCCTCACTTCGTTGCGGATACAAAATCCAAAAGATTTTGCATAAAGTCCTCACTTCGTTGCGGATACAAAATCCAAAAGATTTTGCATAAAGTCCTCACTTCGTTGCGGATACAA
>Ga0172381_10006300_pt1 | contig 11904 bp, 14 predicted proteins | sample Leawel6488metaG_FD_119754 | JGI IMG/M metagenome (GOLD analysis project Ga0172381, IMG submission 119754) | Leachate microbial communities from a municipal landfill in Southern Ontario, Canada - Leachate well 64-88 metaG | ecosystem: Engineered > Solid waste > Landfill > Unclassified | place...
GACTTTCAAAAGAGCGTCAAGCAATTTTTGATGCAATACAAAGATTGAATAATAAATGTGCAGATGACAGTATTATTGGAGATTTAGATATTTCTATTGATGGGACTGCAAATGGAGTGAATTGCTATGATTCTGTTCTTTACTTGTATAAAGAAGCAGGTGTTGGAAAGGAATGCTTGTATTCAGATAATCCTGGAACAAAATACACTATTGATGGAGTGGAAGTTTCTACAAGTGATGATGGAAGTACTGCTTTTATGAGTGCTTCTTTAAATTCTCCATCTTGTTTAAATCAAAATATGGATTATGATGAGAAAATGAATTTAATTAAATCAGGAGATATTCTTTCAGTTATTTGGAAGGTAAAAGGAGCTGATAATGCTGAAAAAGATGCTCCTCACAATGTAATTTTTGTAAAATGGATTAATAAAGCAGAATACACTGCTCAAATTTTCCATTGGTTTGGCGGATCAAATACTAATTGTGGTAGATCTTGGGGTTATCAAGAAGTCAGCTTAAGTCAAGATGCTTTTGCTGTTTATAAAATTGATAAACCCAAAGAATCTTCTATTCTCTCTCAAGAGGACACAGCTTCTTCTGGGCAAGATGGAGATACTAACGTAGTAAATGTTAAATTTTCTGATGTTGTTGAATATGCAAGCAAAAATTCTATTTCGAACGGGAATGCTCTGAAAAAATGTCAATGTGAGGATAATTGCCAGAATTATTCAAACTTGATTTATACTTACGCTGCCTTAGAGGGAATTGATCCTATTCTTGCTCTTGCATTGATGATGCAAGAATCTCAATGTATTACAGATGCAAGTTCAGGTAGTTCTACTGGATTAATGCAAATTAATTGCGAAATTTGGTGGGATGAATTTAACTTTAATTCTATAGAAGAGTGTCAATCTTCTTTAATTAGTAATCCTGAAGAGAATATTAAAAGAGGCTTACAGATTTTAAAGGTCAATTATAACCTTTATAACAAAGGAATCGATTTTGATTCTTGTAATAGGGGTGTTATTACTTACTCTGATTGGGATGCTGCATTAAGAGCTTACAATGGGCTTGGATGTAATAATAATTATGCAGAACAAGATTACTTTGTTGATAATGTAAACACTCTTTATAGTAATTTGGCATCTAATTTTGATGAAGAAGATATAGCTTCTGCTTCTACAGAATATTCTGTTTATTCAGAAGGAGATACATATTATTTTGAGGAATTAATTTATGATTGCTCTGAGAGTAATGGGATAACTGCTTCTGTAATTGTGAATAAGACCTACGAATCTTGTACTGTAAATCCTCATAAACTAAAAGTTTATGTTATTCCTGAAGATACTGCAGGAGTTTTTGTTTTAAAAGCTGATAGAACATTTGTTCAGAATCTCTTTGGAACTTTTGCTGATGTTTTTACAAGTTTCAAGTTTCAATCTGGAGATCCAACTTTAGGATATATCTCTATAGACAAAGGAAATTTAATTTATGACAAGACTGATTTATTTACAGAATTTTTCACTAGACTTTCAATTAATGAAGAAAAGTTAGTAAAAGAATTTAGATATTCTTATGAAAGCAAAAATGTTGACTCGGAAGTATGGAATAAAGTAGATGAAGCTTCTAGAGTTGATTTAAATAATGGATTTAAAGATGCTCATTGTGGTTGTGTAAATAAATATGAATGCATGGATTATGCATATTTTTTAGATAAATACTCGACAATTTACAAACTGAATTATCAAATTCCATTTGCTTTAATTTTACAAGAAACTGAATGTAATCAAGAATTAGTTTCTGTTTCTAGTGCTTATGGAGCAATGCAAGTTACTTCAGATACTTTTAATGATCATTGTTCAAGTGTTTTAAGTTCTTTTAAGGATATACAGGGTGCTGATAACTTAGGTAATAATATTCATTGTGGTATAAGAATTTTAAAAGATAAATATTCTGCTTTTAAAGATGGAATAACTGCAAGTACTACCTATCAACAAAATGAAGACTTTAAAAGTTTGATTGATAATTGTATGGTTCAATATCCTTCTTCTTATTTGGATTATTCCTCTTGGCAAGCTGCAGTACGAGCTTATAATGGCTTTGGATGTAATAAAGGATCAGATTTAGATTATGTTAAGAAAGTTCAAGGTTATTATTATGCCTTAAATGATTTAGCATGATTTTAATCTTTTTGAATGTTAACTTTAAACTTATTTTTTAGAATTCGTTGATGTTGAATTAACAAATTTATATGCATTTAAATGATCTTTAGTGCTTTGAATTACTAATCTTCCTCTTACTGGATCTTGTATTAAGAGTACATCTTTAGTTAATGGAATGGCATAAACATCTAATAATGCTTCTTCCTTGGATTCTCTGCATGCTTCAACTATAAGATATGTTTGATTATTAATTACTTTTGTTTCAATTCCATAATTTTGAAAATTTATTTTGTTTTCATTAATTTTGCATCCTTTAACTTCTGGGTTTTTTAAATTGATATTATTAATTATAACTTCCTTATGGGGGTTCCCTTTACTATCTATAATTTGCATCGGATGGTATACTCGATACGGTCTAGCTTCTGTTTTTCCTGTAACTGGAGAATATGCAATTGCGACTAAATCTTTTTTTGTTAAATCAAATCCTAAGGGATTTTGTGCAGTTGTATCTTGAGTTGCATAATAATCTTTATTAAATGCTTTAAATGTTTCCCAAGATTGACTTTGTCCTTGTATTTTGCTTCTTTTTGTTCCAGTAATATTATTCGATACAAATCCTTTTTGGTTTTTTGGTTTTTTTACTATCTGACCTTGATTATACATTTCATTAGTCCATTCATCTTGACATGAATTATTGGATAATCGTGTTTGAATAATTTGCTGTTGAGAAGTACAACTAGCTAAAGTTATTCCTATTAACAGTGAGATTAAACCTTTGTTTTTCATGATTTTTAATGCCTTTCAGGTTTTATAAGTCTTTTGTTTTGTAATTATTAGGCAGTTACTACAAGTAGTACAAAAAAAATAAAGCGGAGGACGGGTCTGCGAAGACACCTACGGTTTCTTTCGCTTAATTTTCCCTTTTGAGTTTAAAATTAATTTTTTACAATCCTCCAAGATTATATTTTAAGAAATATAAATAAAAGCGGAGGACGGGACTCGAACCCGTGAAAAGTTGCTCTGCAGGCAACCGCAGTAGCCGCTGTGCCACCTCCGCATTAAATTAATGGACAAATAAGCTATATAAAATTAACTTTTATGTTTTAAAACTGATTCCTTGAGCTTTTTTAATTAAGCCTTGACGAGCTTTTGGTATGTCTTCTTTTTCTGATTGCTTAAGATATCTAATTACTCTCTTTTTTCTTTTTCTTAATTTTTCTGGAGAGTTTATGCATGGACCCCCAATGCACCCTCCTGTACAAAAGTTACAATCTAAGAATTTTATTTTTTTATTAGGTTTTTCTAAGAATTTGATTATATTATTTATACCGTCTATAACTTTAATTTCTTTTTTTGAAATTATACCTTTTAGATGCGCTGTTTTTGATAATCCTCCTGCTAAGGGATAAATTCTTGTATATTCATTATAGAATTTATCAAATTGAATCTGCTCTTTATTTGTCACTTTTATATTTTCTGTTTCAATAATTTTTTTTAATTCTTTGTAATCAATTACATGATTTACAAATTTTGATTTTTTTGCTTCTTCTTTTTTATAATGACATGGTGAAATAAAAACTATCTTATTTTTTGGATAAATCTTTTTGCAAACTTTTGACATTGCAATCATTGGGCTGTCAATTTGAATTAAATTCTTACTGTATTGCGGTGCTTTTTGTTTTATGAATTCTACAACTCCTGGACAAACAGTTGCAATTTTTAATTCCTTTGAATCTGCGAGAATCTTGTGGTACTCTCGATTAATTATTTTTGCACCGAAAGTTAATTCAACAATTTTATTAAATCCTAATTTTTTTAAAATATAAATTATTTCTGGGTAATAGAAATCTACAATAAAACTTGGAGCAATCATTGCAGTATATTTTCCTTTAAGAGGAAATTTAAGTTCATTATCAACTCTTTTCATAAACGCCCTAGACAGGATTTGAACCTGCGACCTACTGCTTAGAAGGCAGTCGCTCTATCCAAGCTGAGCTACCAGGGCATGAATACATAATAAGGTATTAAAAAGACTATTTAAAAAGTTTCTTTTTGTTTCTAAATATCTAAAACATCTAAATCTTTCACAATTACTGTATCTTTAAACACTTTTTTTGCTTCGTCTAGAATTTGCTTTGTGTTTGCTTCATATCTCGCACTAAGATGAATTAAAACTAATTTTTTTGATTTTGATTTCTTTGCTATTTCTGCTGCTTGTTGTGAAGTTAAATGCATTTTTTCTTGAGCTTCTTTTTCTAATTCTGCGGAGAATGTTGATTCTGCAATAACCAAATCTGCCTCTTTAGCAAATTCATATAATTCTTTTTTGTATTTTGTATCCACGATAAAAGATACTTTTTTTCCTTTGTCCTCGAATATTAAATCTTTTGCCTTGTACTTTTTTCCTTCATATGTAATATCTTTTCCTTTTTTTATCTCTTTAAGGTGCGGACCTTCTTTTATTTTATATTTCTTTAATTTTGCTTTATCTATTCTAATAGTGGCTTTTTTTACAAAATTATAACTGTTGCATGAAATTGTGTGATCAACAGGGGCGGCTTCTAAATAAAAATCCTCATTCTCGAAAAATCTTCCTAAGACTTCTTCTACATTTATTTTATAAGTTTTTTCAAAATGAAATAATCTTATCATATCTTCAAAATTTCTTTTGAATCCTTTTGGACCATAAATATTTAAGGTTTTATTATATCCACTTAAACTTAAGGTAGAAAGTAATCCTGCCAAACCCAAAACATGATCTCCATGCCAATGACTAATTAAAATTTTTGTAATCTTACAGGGATTTAATTTTGCTTTCCTAATTTGTCTTTGGGTTCCTTCTCCGCAATCAAATAATATATTTTCTCCTTCATAATTTAAAAGCACAGCTAAGTGGTTCCTTCTTTCACTTGGAATTGCATCTGCTGTTCCCAAAAAGTGTATTTTTATTTTTGAGGTCATATTATCATAAAATAATTCTGCTTTATATAATTTCTTAAAGCAAAAGCTAAGAATAACCACTCAAAACTTTCTTGCGACTAAGCTAAGGAAATAACGCAATTACTTTTTTAATGCAGTTGAAGCAGGGGAGATATAAATTATTGTGTCTCCTCTTAAGAAAGTCAAGCCGAGGCTTTTTTTAACCTCATTATTTTCCATTTCCTTTACATTATCCAACACCAAATTAATATGGATGTCGAATGCTAGTAAAGTTCCAACGATTTGCTCGTCTCCCTTCAATCGCACTAATACTTCCTTACCCTTAGATGTGTTTAACAAATCCAAAGGTCGTTCAATACCATTTACCATTTTATTTTATTATCTGATCCAAAAATTAAGATCAGTATAATCTAATTTTAGGGATTTTGTTTTATAAATTTATGTGTTTATTTTTATTAAACTAAAAGATTTTTAATAAAAATCAAAAACCGAATAATTTATAAACAAAAATTTGGTCAGATTAACATGAAACTTGGAAGAAAAATTACTGGCGGGAGATATGTTCCTAAAAGAAAAAAGAAAAAATACGAAAGACCTGGACAGAAGAGAGTAGTTAAGCTTGGACCAGAAAAAAAGAAGACTAAAAGAGTAAGAGGTGGAAACAAAAAAGTTTTATTACTTCGAGGGCAATTTGTTAATGTTGATGCTAACGGAAAAAAGAAAAAGGTAGAAATAAAAAATGTTCTTGAAACTCCTTCAAATAGATTCCTTGCGAGACAAAATGTTTTGACTAAAGGTACAATTATTGAAACTGAATTGGGTAAAGTTAAAATTACTAATAGACCAACTCAAGAAGGAATGATTAACGGAATTCTTTTGAAATAAAAATGACACCTAAAATTTTACTAAATGATTTAAATTCTCAAGAAATAGAATTAGTTAATGCACTCAATGTTGAAATTAAATTAAGACTTCTTTCTTTGGGATTTGCTCCTACTGAAAATGATATTCCGTCTTCATCAAAGACAAGTCTCTCAGATATGCAAATAGTTGATACTTATGCTCATAGTCCCGAGTCTCCTTCTTCTGTGGAAGATTTTTATGAAAGGCCTTTTTATGAGAGAATGTCCTTGTTTCCTAAGAGAAATTATCATTACTAAAAGTTTACTACTATTTTTTAAAACAACTACCGAAAGCTTTATAAACGGACTTCATTTATAAACTTTACTATAAACTTCAAAGGCAATTCTAAAAATGAGTAACATCAAAAGATGTCCAGAATGTGACAGTATAAATTTAACTTATGACTCCCATCTTGGAGAAATAATTTGTAATGACTGTGGTCTTGTTGTTGAAGATAAGATGGTTGATACAGGTGTTGATTTACAAGGAAAATTTGATAAGGGTGAGAAAAAGGGTCGTGGTGGAGCTCCGATTTCTTTGCAAAAATTTGATAAGGGACTAACTACAAATGTCGGAGAAATTTCTGATATTTACAGACTTGAACCTAAGCAAACTAGAAAATACTTAAGATTAAAGAGATGGCAGGAAAGAGTTTCTACTTCTATTGAACGAAATTTAAGACTTGCTATGGCTGAATTAAGAGTTATTGCTTCTTATTTAAATTTACCAAATGTAGTTAGAGATGAAGCTTCACGGATTTATAATTATGTTTTACAAAGAGGTTTAGTAAGAGGAAGATCGATGGAATCTGTTATTGCTGCTTGTTTATATGCTGCATGTAGATCTTATAATATTCCTAGAACTCTTGACGAAATGGCAACTGCTTCAGATGTTGAGAGAAAAGAAATCGGAAGAACTTACAGATTTATTATTAGAAAACTTGGAATTAAAGTAAAGCAATCTTCTCCTAAAGATTATATTTCAAGATTTTCATCTGTTCTTAGTTTATCTCCTGCTACTCAAAATGATGCTTTGAAGATTTTAGATCAAGCTAAAGATGTTGAATTAACATCTGGAAGAGGTCCTGCAGGTATTGCAGCTGCTGCTCTTTATGTTGCTGCATTAATGAATGATGAGAAAAAGACTCAAAGAGAAGTGGCAGATATTGCAGGAATTACTGAAGTAACTATTAGAAACCGTTATAAAGAATTAATTGACAAACTAAAGTTAGAAGATAAAATTAAGCAAAAAGAAGCTGAATCTAAAGAAAAGAAGAAAAAAGAATGATTATGCATTATTATTTAAAAATTTTTTAATAAGCCTTGTTAAGCTATTTGATGAGATTTGTTTTCTTTCATAATTTTCTTTATTTGGATATTCCTCTTTTAAAATAATTTTGAATTCCGTAACATTTTTTATTACTCCATCACCTAAAAGATAAGAATTTATCCAACCTAATGCATCCCAAGGAGTATCTATCAAATAAAAAGAGACTCCTACCTTGTTTGGTTCCTTAAACAAATGTTGAATATATGCTACTTCTTTATCATTTATTTTGATAACATCTCCTATTTTGTATTCTAAATTCTCCATAACTAGCTAAGTTTTAGTGGAATTAAAAATCTTTGTGTGATTTTTGGGTATTCTAAAACTTTTTATACCCTCAATTTATCTTAATTCTATGCGGGGGTGCCGGAGTGGTCAAACGGGCTGGATTTAGGCTCCAGTGATTTTAATCTGCGCAGGTTCGATCCCTGTCCCTCGCATCAATTCAAAATGCAATTTGTTTACTAAAAGATTATAGTCATTTCATTTGTGGAAATGACTGGTTGGCTCTTATCACGGAAGGGCCAACCTCTTTTCCATAAGCATGTTATATTTTTTTGAAATTTTTTTAAGATTCTTTCTTTTGGAAAATTATCTTTAAATACGCTTTTTTATAAAATTTATTCTTTGCACACTTTTTACATAATTTTTATGTTAATTTTCGTTAAATTAATTTTTTTATTTTTGCCGACGGGAAAAATATTTTTTCATTTTTCATTTTTATAAAAAAATGAAAAAATATTTAAATGATTTTTTCTTTAGTTTAATGTAATATTGGATTAATTCCATTCGGATTTAATCTAATAATTAAAAAGGAGGGTGAAAAATCTTGAGAAATCAAGATTAAAAATAATAAAATGGCTGCAAAGAAAAAAGTTACAAAGAAAAAACCAGTTAAGAAGGTTGCAAAGAAAACAACTAAAAAGAAGAAAAGATAATTCTTCTCTTAACATGTGTTTTATTTTTTTTATTTTTTTAAACTTTTTTTATGTTTTTTTACGGTGAGATTTTTATTACATTTAGTAAAATTCTCTATAACGAGCATTTCCCGGATGACCATAAATATCTAAAAGTAGTGATTTATGAGATCCAAAATGAGCTCTTATAACATGATAATCTTGCTTTAATTTTTCTTCTATAAAATCTATAGCTTTGATTCCATCTTCACTATTAGCTAAGTTATTCGATAAATGTGCAAAAGGCAGTATTACAATGTTTTTGTGCTTGACTTCTTGGCTCATTTTTTTTTATTTCATCAATTAGCTTTAAGCAAAGAGGTGAAAGGTTATCTCCTTTTTCAATTGTGGTAAAAACTACAATGCAATCTTTACAAGTTTGTTCTTTTTCCTTAACTTTTTCGGGATTAATATCTTTTGGACGATTTGCTATTCTTCCAACTTTAATTTTGTATTTAGAACAATGAAATAATAACGCTTTCATGATGGCTTTAGGGAGAATTGAACTCCCGGCCTCCTGCTTGCTCAGATGAATAAATTTATCATCTCATGAGACAGGCGCTCTACCACTGAGCTACAAAGCCTTTATCTATTTTAGAAGAAATATATTGTTTAAAAGAGTTTTTATTCAGCTTTTAATTTTTCAGCTTCTGCTTTCTTTTGTCTCATTCGTCTTGCAAGATGTCCTGCCATTCTGTTTCTCATCTTCTTAGAAGGCATTTCTCTTCCAAGAATTTTTTTGTTTTTTTCAAAATCTTCTGAGAATTCTATTCCTGCTTTTACTAATGCTTCTGAAGATCTTTTAACTTGCTTAGATTTTATCTTTCCCATATTAAATGTTGACTTATTTCTTTTTTAAAGCTTTTGTTAATCTATTTTTCTTATTTCAGATAGCTTTTTTGAAGCTTCTATTAGATTGGAAATCTTTTTTGAAGGTTCTCCAAATGAAAAAATTGAATATTCTAAGTCTAATTCTGATGCTTTTTTATATGCTTTTAGAATGTCTTCTTCCATTATCTTCTTTTTATTGTAAGCTACCAATAATTTTCTTTTCCCATCTTTTTTTATTTTTAAAATTAAGCTATCTTTTGTAAATAATTCGATGTCTTCTATTTCTGTATTATTTTTTAAAAGATATTCTTTAATTTTGTTAAAGAAATTTTCGTCTTTATTTGATTTTGGTTTTTTATTTTCATTTGTTTTTGATTTAGTAGATTTTTCTTTTTTCTTTGAAATCTCTTTGATTTCATGTTTTTCTTCAATTTTTGGTTCTTCTTTTATAATAATTTCTTTTTCAGTTAAAGGTTCTTTTTCTTCTGTAATAAAATATTTCCAAATAATCCTTCCCTCTCTGTCTAATGGAACCGCAAAATCTTTAATTGTTCTCAAAGCTACTCTAATAGCAGGTTGCTGTTCACTGTCCTCTAAAAATCTTTTTTGATTTAATAATTCATAAGCTTCTTTTTCTTTACTTTTTAGAAATTGCTGAGCAAATTTCTCTAACTGTGCTTCCTGTCCAATTAAATAAAATATTGATGAACTTCCAACTTTCATATTTGTGTTTTTAATTCTTTTTTCTGAAATCAATTCTGAAAGAAACGCAGAAGTAAATAAAAATGAACTATCAATGTTCTTAGCTATATGCACAGGTAGACTTGGACCATTATTTTCTAAAAACCTTACGATTTTACTTTTAATAATTGTGGTGTCTTGAGTTGGCATTTAAGAATAAAACAAGTTTTAGTTATAAAGTTTTAGGGCTTAAGCCATTTTATCTCATAGTAAGTTACTTTTTCTTCGTCATCTACAATTGCAATGAGAAGATTTTTCTTTGTTGAATTAGCAATTCTCGTTTTTGCTGCAAAGTCTTGCCATTTGATTTTATTTGTTTCTTGATCTGCATATAAAATCCACCTTGAATGTGCTTTTCCTGGCTTTTTACCTTTTTCATAAATTCTGAAATCTGCACCAAATTTAAGGGCAGTTTTTAGGATATATCCTTTATTTCTTAAATCTCTAAAAACAGCATATTTAATTGAAAACTTCTTATCAATTTTTTGAATCTTTTCTAAAACTTCATTTTTTGAGAGAAATTTTTTATTACTTAAAATTTCTAACTTATTTATTTCTAATAAATAAAACGCTTCTGCTAAGGAATATTGAATTTTTTCTCCAATTCTCTCTCCAAATTGGCTTTTTTCATTTAAAGTATAAGCTAAGACTGAATTTGTTGAAATTGTATTTCCTATTAATTGTGCTTGAATTTTTTCCATAAATTAAATAGAATATGAGAATATTTAAAAGTTCGTTCTTGATAGTATCTTTCACTTTTTTTAGAAGTAGCAAATAGAAAAGTTTTTAAAATTAATATTTATGAATAAAATATGGCATCGGAACCAAAAAATAAAACTGAATACAGAGCTTGTTTTGCTAAAGCTCAAGATCCTTTTGGATTTGGGGCAGGAATAGAAAAAGAGCAATTTTATCTTCAATTTAAGAGTACTCAAAAGAGGAGAAATTTTCCCGACTTATGGAATTTTCATCAAAAAGAAGTTTGGAGATTTGTCCTTAACGAATTTGGAGCTAAATATGGTGAATTTGGGGGTATTATTTCTGAATTAAGTTGTCCGAATGTTATGCCCGATTATAATAGCGCGGAATATTTAGTTAGAGTAAAAAAAGATCAAAAAGATAATTTAAATCATATTCCTAGGAGGTTTACAGATATTCAAGATTATTTTGTTCATTTAAATGAATTAAGAGCAGAAAAGATTAAAAAAGATGAAAGAGAATCACAATTAGTCCAAAAATTAAGAGAAACTCCAATTGTGCCTCTTTAAATAAAAATTTAATTTATTCTTTATATCAAAAACCTATTAAATCCTTTTTCTTTGAATAATTAATGGTAGAAATTAACTTTAATGCCATAGAGCAGAAATGGCAAAGAAAGTGGGCTGAAGCTAAAGTTTTTGAAGTGAATGAGAATTCTAAAAAGCCTAAATACTATGTCCTTGAAATGTTTCCTTATCCTTCTGGAAGTGGATTACATATGGGTCATGCTTGGAATTACTGCATCGGAGATATTATTGCTAGAATGAAGAGAATGCAAGGTTTTAATGTGCTTCATCCAATGGGGTATGATGCTCTTGGTTTGCCTGCAGAAAATGCTGCAATCAAAGCTGGAGTAAATCCTAAAGAATATACTGAAAATTCAATTAAAAATTATATTACGCAACAAAAGCGTCTTGGACTAAGTTATGACTGGTCTAGATTACTTTCAAGTGCAGATGCTTCTTATTATAAATGGGACCAATGGATTTTTTTAAAGATGCTTGAAAAAGGATTAGCTTATCAAAAAGAATCTTCTGTTAACTGGTGTCCAAAATGTAATAGTGTGCTTGCTAATGAGCAGGTTCAAGATGGTAAGTGCTGGAGACATGAAGATACTGCTGTAGAAATAAAGCATCTTAAACAATGGTTCTTAAAAATCACAGATTATGCTGATGAACTTTATGAAGGAATTGATAAGCTAAAAGATTGGCCAGAAAAAACTAAAGCTATGCAAAAGAACTGGATTGGTAAATCTTATGGAACTGAAATTGATTTTGAAATTAATA
>Ga0172381_10006301_pt1 | contig 11903 bp, 10 predicted proteins | sample Leawel6488metaG_FD_119754 | JGI IMG/M metagenome (GOLD analysis project Ga0172381, IMG submission 119754) | Leachate microbial communities from a municipal landfill in Southern Ontario, Canada - Leachate well 64-88 metaG | ecosystem: Engineered > Solid waste > Landfill > Unclassified | place...
ACGCGCAAGAAAGATGCTTGATCAAGAACGAGGCGCGCGCGAAAATACCGTTGCGATACAATAAGTTCGTGAAATATGATATCGGAAAGTTCTTCGTTTTCCATTTCAACGCGCGTGTAATCGTCATGCGTTACAACGGTTGTATCAAATACTTCTGCGCATATTTTGCAATAAGATGTCGGCGGTTTATTAATTGATTCAATAAATGGTATAAGTGCGTCGCGCAATACGGCTGGTGTTGATCGCGCCGCGGTTGCGCGATATTGAACAAGAACGTGCGGACAAATTAGTGGTTCTGAACAACGCACGCACTTAATGTAAGAATCTGGGTCTTGTTGTACTGGTAAAAATAATTTGACTCGTTCTAGGGTGTGACTAATTGCTGAAACACTTACTGCCGCGCGAAGTTGCGCAATTACATTATAATGGCCGCATTGTGATGTTTGCGCGGTCGCGCGCATAGTTGCATCAAATTGCGCAAGAACTAATTTCGATTCGGATGCGTTTAGATTTTGCATAAGTTCTTTTTCGCTCATTATCGCGCGTAATGGTCGTTTTGACCTGCCGATCAAATGTGTTTGCGTCGGTTTTTTAGGTGCGATTGATGCAATTATGCGCGCAAGAATTGATAAGCGTTCTTGCGCGCGCATCTGTTTCGCGTGCATGACGCGCGCGTTTATTACGTTGTTTGCGGCGCATCTTATTTGCGTAATAAGTTCACTAACCGATTGATTATCATCTGGTTGCAATATTGATGCGATATACATTTTAAACGCGCCGCGCAAGATGAAGTCGCTTACAATATTTGTTGGCGCATTGTAATTTGGCGCGATATCAAAATACGCGGCGATTTGCGATACCCGCGCCGCATAACTCGTTAAATCGCTCGGAATTACATCAATTTCGTTATCATCGCCGCGTGACGCCGATGATGAAATTGCGTCAAACTCGCCGTGAATATACGGTCGCGCGGTTACGAATTGATTGTATACTTCGCGAATGTAATTGTATGCGCGCATTAGAAATTTCATTTGATTCGTATTCGCATTCGCATCATCTGCGTTATCTTTGTTTTTAATTGTTCGGATATATTCTTGAAACGGCGCATGCTGTGCGACGTGAATATCGGTAATAATATCAAATTGATAGTTTGATAAAGAAGTTAGCGTAATAGAATTAATTATATACGATACGTCATCGGATGTCGCGCTAATGATTGTATGACCGTGATTTTGTACATTATTATACCATATGCGCGCGGGTATATGTATTGCCTGCGCAATGCTGTGCGATTTCTTTGTGTGATCTACGGATTGATGAATTACCGGCAATGAATTTTTTGTGCGTTCGCGCACGTGAACTCGCGCGCGAATGACTTTGCCGCGAACGATTTGTTGCGCGTTTGTTGCGCGAATGCGCGCAAGTGTGCTCGGCGCGTTAGGATCAACGTGCATCGATGGTACAACAATACGCCCCGGAAATAACTGGCGATCTTGACCAATAATAATAATTTGCCGTGTTAAAAGGTCGGCGCCTTCTTGCAAATGAAACATATTGCGCGCATGTGATGCGCGAACAATTGTTTCTGCGAATCGACGCGCCATTTCTACATCGCCGCCGGTGTCGGCCATAAGTAACCGTTCGCATTCTGCGCGCGGTGTCGCAAAAATATCAATATTTGACGTATCATTATTAAACACTTCTATTGATAACGGCCGCTCTTTTTCGATACCTGCTGTTTTTGACATTGTATGTCGTTTTTGATTAGTAGAATCACTTGCTTGAATTTGAATAATAGATCCTGATTTATATTGAGTAGTAGTCGTCATCTATATATAAGTTAAATAGCGCTTTTTAGAAATGTCAAAAAATGTTAATGCCGGAGGAATCTTGAAGATTACGCGCGCACAACGCGCGCAAGCGAAATGCGCGACGTCATGCGCGCAAATATGTCTTGATGATATATTGCGCGATATTCGCGTGAAATGGCCTATATTTGATAATAATTCAATCGGTAATGTTTGCGAATTGTTTACAAATAATAAATATGTTGTTCATTGCAACGGTGATGTAGACGGTTATATTGTTCTTATTGATAAATCGTCGCCGCATGGTTATACGACTAGCGGTATTATTATTGATGCGCTTAATGATTATAAAGTTATTGTGACGCCGCAACCCGATGTGTCGCGCGATGATGATATTGTATCTCAATGTCTTGCAAATATTGATGATTATGATATTTATCCTGCGGAAGATGCAACGCGACTAACGCTATTCTATTGCGCGCGACAATCGCGCTGGATGATCGCAACCGCGCGCGCGTATGATGTTTCAAATATGAAATGGATTGGCGATCATACATACATGGAACAATTCATTGAATCACTTAGCGCGACGCTTAAAATACAATCGGAACAAATTAATCTTATTGATTATTTTGATGTTAATGAATCTTATTGTTTCTTGATGACTACACCCGACTTTCAACCGATGTGGCCTACAAGTTATAAGTTGACGCGCATTAAAGATTCTAATGTTAAACCGAATGATCAATTTACTAATCTATACGAACCGCTGGCGCGCGCGAATGCTTGCGCGAATGCCGACACGATGCGTATTGCGACGCGCCGCGCAATGCACAACTATATTTGTTCGCGCGGCGACGTGCGCAACAATGGTTACATCTTGCGTTTGCGCAATATACAAGATGCCGCAAACAAACATAAGCCACCCGCGGCTTATCTTGAAAGTTCGTTGCATGAATTTGTTCGAAAAATGTATTATGATATACCTTCATGCGTGCGCGGTTTGACACATATTACGCGCCCGCTATATTTGCATACCCGCGCGTATCTTATGATTGTTGCGCGCAATACATATTTGATGGTGTTTCCTAATGCAAAAAAAACATATGATCAATTAGATTTCATTATTGATGTAATGGTAGATCTAACAATTGCGACTATGCGCGCAAACACATCGCATACTGATAATGAAATTGCGAATATTAGCGCCGAACGTAATATGCTTGGTTCACAACAATTTGGCGCCGACGAATGGTCGCGCGTAATTGATATGATTCGCGTGGTTGTTCGCAAGCAATCTGCTGACATTATTCGTTCTAATATTATTGGCGGATTTGGTATTCATGTGCGCGCTAACGTGCGCGACTACTATACATCTCTACAACATCAAATGATGTATATGGATATTCTTCGCGAATAAATGCAATTACAATTGCATTCATTATTTTTTGTATGCGAAAGATAATACGTATTCTATATAATACTTAAGATGTCGTCTGCCGCTGAAGATAATCGTGATGATGAACAAATGCGCTACCGTTTGGCGCAAAATACTGGGCGCAACGCATATGCGCCCGCTTATGATTATATGCCGCCGGTTGGGCGGTATCGAGTTGTTAACGATATTGGTTTTGGCCGATATGATCAAAACCGATCGGATAATATCATTCACCCATCTGCGCGCGTTACATCGCCCTATGAGCGTTCGATGATTAAACGCAGATTGATGATGATCAATAAGTCACATGATTAATCAAAATACATATTATTTTTTATCGCAAGGTATTTACACGTATTACTCAATATACCAACAATCTTCATTATCATTAATATCTAAATATTCAAGATGATTAATTTCCGTATGATAATTCATGTAAATACGCTTCTGCGATATATATTATACATGATTCAATTTTTATCATTAATGGTAAATGGTGATATATTGAATGGTATATGATGTACATTTTGTTTTAGTATGTTTTGTTTTACATCTTCAATTAATGATAATATTAAGTCGTCATAATCGCATATTTTATGCTTAATACTTATTTCCATATTATTTGTAATATCTAATATGCATCGTGACAAATACTTTTTGATTATCTCATTCGTATGAACCTGCAATAGTTTAGTTAAAATATCAATCATGTCTAGCGCTGACATGATCTTGAATCCTAATTCAAAGTTTTCACGTAATAGTTCGCGAATTTGATCAATGTATTTACCATTCGGGAATATACGCAAATATAATTGTTCAATAAGTATTGCTTGTTCGCGCGCAACTACGTCTAAATTTGATTGCGTATGTTGCCGCGCGCTAATATGATACGGATTAATAATTGATCGCGAAAAATCTAAAATAACACAACCGCCCATCATTTGATAAAATAGTTTATCCTTGTAGACCAAATATGCGTTATTAATGTATGAATAAAATCCAATATTACCAAGATGTAGATCGCCGTGTATAATACCAAATCGACAATGCATAATAATAAGGGCATATGCACAACTATTAATCACATGCTTAATTGTTTTTTCTTGATGATAATTAAATAGCTTTACAAGATTTATTGCCTTAGATTCTGCAATAATACATTCACCCGATTGAATTATTGAACGCGATAACTCACGCGTTGTTTGCGCAAAATCGCGTAATTTATTATCAACTTCTGTGCCGGTAATGTATGAATCACTAATGAGTTGATCAATATGTTGTTGATTTTCAATCACTTGATCGGATAGATTGTAGCGCGCAATGATGTTCGGATTACCGAAAATGTTGGCGTCTACATTATGTGCGATTTTAAACGGTGTATAGTAGTTTAAGAAATACGGCGAATATGCGCCTTCTTTCTTATATATTTCAATAATCATTCGAATTACGTATATTTCGCGCCATACCCGATATCGTATATCATAATAATTCGCACTTTCGGCGAGTGTAAGCGGCATTATTTTAACGCCACGCGGTAGCACCGATGAATCACCTATAACCACATTCATTATCGATTGCGTATTTTTTATTATAGCGCGCACAATATTACCATATTGCATATTACGATCAAATGTTGATACCCACGCAACGCGTAAATCTTCGGCATTATTATTGAGATATTCATTGTTTTTTAGCATAATGAGATGCCATAACACAATATAAAAATCAAATCTACGTTCATGTATCCATTGTTCATACATATCACGCTTATTTTGTGTTACGTCATCGGGGTATGCCGTATATACATCAATATGAAAATCATTAAACACTTCCGCGATACCGATTTCAATATCATTTGTAATTTTATGAAGCATGATTATCTCAAATTGTGAGAATTTAACACAACCGCCTCGCGTTTCACTATCCATTGTTATTGGCGATGTAGAAAAATCAATCATTACGTATGGTGCTATTTTATCCGATGATATAGTAGGTGTAAACTCGGGCAACACCCGTGTGTCAAAATAGATATCGCCGCACTTAATGCTAAACGGTTTATTAACGGGTGCGCCTCCTATGCGTTTTGTTTCATCATTTGAATGTTGATCATATATCGGCGGTGGAGTATATGTATCAGGAAATGTAATATGAACAGCCGTAATAATGATATTATTCGATAAAATTTGAATTTCACTCATCTATATACAATATCAATTATTTTCATTGACTATAACAACATTATACAAATATGAGCGACGATCAATCCTATATAGTTATGAGCGATGATCAATCTTATACAACTATGAGCGATGATCAATCTTATACAACTATGAGCGATTATCAACCATATATAAATATGAACGATATTTATGATAATGACACTACAGGTTTATGGTATTGGTAAATATTAACACTATAATATTGAGAAATATTTAATCTTATTTACGCTTTTATGTAAATAAGATTTTATGTTTTTTTGCAAAAAAATAAATGTTTGTGACAATTTAGGTCCATTGATTGATCATTAATTGATCAATCAATTGTCAACATCGCCGCATATGTCGGCAACGCCCTCAGCATCATCCTCCGTGGGTTTGGTAGTAACAGATGCGTACGTTTGCCTGGGTTTGCGTTGCGGTTTCGGTTTTGCGACGGGGACCGATGTCGCAGCTTCGCGCATAGTGCGTTCAAGATCTTCAAGGCTCGTGTGTATTTGACAACGCGCACTTCCTTGAATGCACTTGTTCGTGCAGCGCGCGATGAAGAACACACCGTTTTGGATGATGACGACTTGCTTCACGCAGTGAGTCGATTCATCGACCGCATCAGGAAACTCACGAATTTCTTGAGCTTGAGGTTTTACCCTTTCGCTCCGAAGTTTCTCAAGTTCTCGCATCTTTTTGCGCAGTTCTTGTTGCTCGTGGTCAAGTTGCAACTTTTTGGCGGAACTTTGGCTCATTTGTTGATTGAGCTCGGTGATGCGCGCAACCATGACGCGACGTGCAGCGATTGCTTTGACGATATGATCGTACACACCAGCCGTTGCGTAATCAGACACTTCGTTCGGCGGAAAGACACCATACACTTCGTCAATCCAATTACGCGGACGTAGTATCGGATCACCATACGGAGTGCAAAGTTCGTTGAAGGCACCCGTAAGATACGCTTTAAGGTCTGGGGAATCTTCATCAGACTTTTCACGGCGCTGGTTATAGCGCCTGTGCTTTTCCTCACGAATTTGCTGCCTGTGCGAGATGACCTTGCTTGTTTGTTCTACTTCGTCCGACATGATTGTTCAAGATAAGATTGGATAATTTGACAAATATCAATGATCTATTACAATTATATAATAAATATAAATTCAATTTTAAGGGCTACCTATATGTGCAAAAAAAAAGGTGTATTTAACGCATCATGGCAATAGTGTCATGAAGTTGTTTAATTTCCATCATTTTCGCGTTTAGTTCGACGCGATAATAATCATCTTGCGTATGTAATTGATTAAGATAGAATTCATCTTGACGATATAATTTGGTGCGATATTGTGTATGTTTATCATCAATAGTCGCATAAAGTTCATCAAATTTCTTAATCATTTTGCGATGGCAAATAATAGCATCAATAATAAACCCGTATATACCATGATTTACGTATATACTAATATTAAGCGGCGGATATGGGCCATATAGATGATCATTCCAACTTGATGGTTTTTTTGGTATTTCACCGTAATTAGCGTGCAATTCATTATATGCACCAATAACAATAGGATACTTTGTACTAGTATACATTTGTTGATCATATGCGCGCGCACGCGCACCTAAAATTTTATCACGACGTGACGAACTTGGAGCTGCTGACATAATAATATAATTATATTTGATTCAATTTTATGCAAAAAAAGATGAGTAAATATGATGATAATTGATTGATTGATTAATTAATCAATCATCGGTTGGAGTAACAACCGCGCGCGCATAAGAAAGCGCGGTTTTTCCTTTTTTAGTGCGATGCTTCTCTTCGGGAGTAACTGGAGTAACTGGAGTAACTGGAGTAACTGGAGTAACGGGAGTAACTGAATTATTGTTTTCGGTCGCAATGCGTTCAAGGTCTTCAATTTGCGCATGAACTGGGCAATAATTACAACCTGGGATGCATGCATTCATACAACCGGCAATGAAGAATATACCGCCGGTCTTTTTGATACCGAATTGTTTTGAGCAATGGCATTCGTCGATGCGATCAGGAAAATCGCGAATTGTAACACCGATCGCATTTAGCTTTGCATTTTCGGCGCGAAGTTGCGCGATTTCGGCGGTCATCTTTGCGCTAACTTGCCTTGTAATAAGCTCGACCGAAGGCGTATTGCGCAATGAATGCGTAAGATCATTAATTTGCCGGAGCATGTTTCTATGCGATTCAACCGCATTTACGATAAAATCGTATACATGACATTCATTGTACATGTTAACACTTTCGGGCGGATACGGACCATACTGCTCGACATCCCATCCGCGCGGTTTTTGCGGTGTAGTGTTACCGGTCACTTTAAGCTCGTTGTAAGCGCCTTCAAGAATAGCGGGGTTTGCACTTTCGCGCCGTTGCTGCTGCTGCTGCTGGTTATAATCGCGGCGGCGGCGATTAGGTGCTTCGGTTGCTGCTTCGGATGTCGACATACTTAATCAATAATACGATTGAAATTGAATACGATTATTATTATATATATCATGGAGTTTTGTCCAAATTGCGATAGGTATATGACGAAATATGTGCATGATGATAGACGCATTATTTTCAAATGTAATACATGTAATCACGAAATTGAAGGCGCGTCAACCGATTCATTATGGTTTTCGCAAACAAATACGCGCGAAGATATGCGCGACGCAACTATAATTGAGCGCGCCGGTCATGATCTTGCCGGTAAGCGCGTTCTATACGATTGCCAAGATTGCAAGCGCAAATACTTAACGCTAGTGCGTAAGGTTGATGCAACTATTGTATACGTATGCGGCGCATGCGGCGCGCAATATGATCATCATATGCAACGCATTAATACTCAAAGTTAATATAATAATATCATTACATTAATGAATTGCAAAAAAATAAGAATTGATTAATATTTAGTAATTAATACGTGCGCGGGTAAGTCATATCATTTGGCGACCATTGTTCAACGTATTTTTTTGTAATGCCGTGCGCATCGGTTTCGGTGCCAATAATACGAATAAGTTTGTACGGGCTTCTTCGCGCATTAATTTCAGCAATTGCAATTTCGCGCGCAGATGTTGCGCCGGGCGGCATTTCATCAAGAAGCGAACCGCGAATGCCTTCGCGCGCAATACGTTCAATAGATAGCGAAAGTAATTCGGTAAATTCAACGCGCGATAAGATATTTGATGTGCGCCGATCATCGGGCGATATAATAATGTTTTCTTCGCATTCTTGCAATTCGGGCGCGGCGCCCGAATACATAAAATTGCGTTGTTGTTTAACACTTGTAGCGGCGGCGGTTGCGCTTATATCATTTTCTTCATCTTCGTTTTCTTCTTCATCATTTTCTTCTTCATCATTTTCTTCTTCGTTTTCTTCTTCATCTTCGGAAGACATTACATCATCGGCAGTGATTTCGGTCACTTCATCATAATCATCTTGAAAATCATCACCTTCTGAATCAGACATTGATTGAATATATATTATATTATTATACGATTCAAAATTAAGAATGATTATTGCTTATTGTTATAACTTTTTGAATGTATTATTCGCGCGTATATGGCGTATACAACACAAATATCATGCGCGCAAAATACGGCAATATGTATCGCGCATTGATGACGGCGCGCTTAATAGGCATCGCGCGAAATCGGCATACATTGTATCAAAAAACGGATCATATTACGATATTACTAATATTTACAATAATATTATTGCCGATGGTGGGCGCGTTCTATTTTCATGCGTACGTCATATATTTCATAATGAATTTGAATTAAAACGCGCCGTTGCGTTTTTAGAGCCGCCGTGGAATAACATTCGCATTGAATATGATGAACTTGGATTTAAAATAACCGAGATAGAACATGTATGACATAACGAATTTGTATAAATATGTGCATTTGGCGCATGCATATTTGCGTTCTTTAATCTAAATTTTTTTTATCAATATAAGATCTATATTTATGTCTATGCAAACTAGTGTTTCTAATAGCGAAATTACCGACCCACTTATCGCCAACGCAAGTATTTACCATGATAATCTTATAGATAATTTGCGAAGTCATAAAAATGATATTAACAATAGCGAATATCACTTTACGGCAAACGGAGGTACGTTCGCCGGCGAAAAAGCGTATTTTAAGAGCGCGCGCGATCTTGAAAACTTCTTTAATTTGTATGATATTGCGCGCCGTAACGGTTGCCGCGAAAACATACTTGAACGCACAACGGATGGACCGCGCGGTATTATGATTGATATTGATCGCGAACAAGATGACCCTAATAATTCAATATTTACGCAATTAGTTATCGCGCAAAGCGCGCAATTACTTGCGCAAACTATTAGATCTATGATTCATAATGAAGAGCAATATCATCGCAGTAATTTACTTAATGATGAAGACGACGAAAATGAATTGGATGCATCTACTAGCGCAAATGTAAACGATCAATCATTTCATGTTTTTGTTATTCAGCGATCGCGCATTTCACAAAAAACAACGGCGATGGCAGGATCGCCGTATAAAGATGGTATTCATTTGCTTGTGCCCGAAGTATGGTTTAATAAATCAACGCGCGCCGCGCTAGTTATTGCGTTTCGACGCAATTTTGCGCGCGTCTTTGCGCAAGGATCGATCGCGCCGGAAGATGCGCGCGCGATGGTTGATTTAGGATCATCGCGCGTGCCTACATTCTTGCTCGGTTCACACAAACCCGGTGGCGTTCAATATGTTCTTACTTATGCGGCACACATGTCTTGGTCAAATAATACGCTTATATCATACCCGTTATCGGTTGATTTACTTAATAGTGGTTTAACCGCGCCGATTGATGATGGCGGTCGCGTAATTAATTTGACATATGAATTATCATTGTCTTTTGCATTCGATCGGTTTCAAGGCGAAAGTACATGGCTTCATAAGGGTGAACGCGCAATTATTGAATCGGCGCGCGCAAAACTTGAAATACTTGGCGCGCGAGCCGAATTGGAGAATAATTCGATCGATTATGTAATGCGATCATATGAAGGTCGGTTGGCCGATTTAATTAATCGCGATAATCATGCAGCATACGTGCGCGATTTATTGTATGCGTTATCAGAAGATTGGGCGCGTGATTATTCAAAATGGTTTAACGTTCTTTGCGCGCTTACACACGAAGGTGCGCGCGTACAAATGTTGAATGAATACGCACTTCTTGGCGAAATGTTTAGTCGGCGCGCCGCCGATAAATGGGATGCGCTTGCCTTTACGCGAACTTGGGAGCAATGCGCGCAACGTATTGATGGTCGCACCGCGATCGACGCAGTAGTAACGCTTCGGTCAATTGAACTCGCGGCGCGCATTGATAATATAGAATTATATGAAAATGCGCGCAAACGTCATGCCGAATCGTATTTGCGCGCAAATATATATCAAAATCATGGTATTTTATCAAATAATGTAATAGCGGAAGTTTTATTTCTTATTGCGGGCACATATGTTGCAACTAATAATGATGCATCGAATAAGATAATGAAACAAGAATGGTTTGAATTTGTTATGCCTAATACATCACACGCGCGCGCAGGCGAAATATATAAGTGGCGACATTCATCAGAACCTATTGCGCTTCGGCAACTTATTGAAAATAATATTCATACAATGATTCGCGAAATAATTGATCATATTGCGGTTGAAATGTCGCGGCCGGGTATTGATAGCGATCGCGCTAAAACACTTAAATCGTATATAAAATCACTAAATACAAGTATGCGCTTTCTTGATAGTAATACATTTGTAAATCATGTTATTAATATGGCAAAATTTAAGTTTATGCGCGTTGACTTTGTTAAAAATCTTGATAGCGACCCTTATGTTATTGGCGTTGCAAACGGTGTTCTTGAAATTGCGCATATAGATGAAAATAATCATAATAGATACATATTTGAACCGCGATTAATACAAGGTATACATCCGTATCTTGTATCAAAATATACTAGCGTGCCGTATGCGCCGTATGATGCTTCATGCGCGCGTGTAGGCGAAATCATGCGCGCGTATAGTGATATATATATTGAACCCGAATCGCGTGATTTTATGCTAATGTATTTATCAACGTGGCTTGATTTATGTGCGACACAACGTATTATTGTATTACTTGGCGGCGGCGGTATGAATGGCAAAACATGGTCCGTTTTATTTCCGCAAATGGTTCTCGGCCTTGATTATGTCAAAGTATTACGCATGCAACTTCTTACCGAATCGCGCGAAAACGGGCGCGATGCAAATAGCGCGCTTATGCAACTTAATGGGTTGCGCGGCGGCTATTTTGACGAAGCAAACGAAGGCGACGCGCTTAATTCGGCGCGCATTAAAACTATTGTTACGCCCGGAGTACAAACATGTCGCGATCTTTATACAAGCGAACAACAATTTCGTAATACCGCGAACACAGTC
>Ga0172381_10006302_pt1 | contig 11901 bp, 12 predicted proteins | sample Leawel6488metaG_FD_119754 | JGI IMG/M metagenome (GOLD analysis project Ga0172381, IMG submission 119754) | Leachate microbial communities from a municipal landfill in Southern Ontario, Canada - Leachate well 64-88 metaG | ecosystem: Engineered > Solid waste > Landfill > Unclassified | place...
CTTCGACGGTTTTTGCGAAGACGCAGAATACTCCTTGGAGTGTCTCCGGGCCGCTGCTCGCGAAGGCGCGTCTATGATTGTGCTGTGCGATACAAATGGGGGCAGCCTTCCCGACAGAATCGCTTCTGGCGTAAAGGCTGCAAAACGTGCAGTAGCTACCCCGATTGGTATTCATTGTCACGATGACAGCAATTTGGCAGTGGCCAATTCGCTGGCCGCGGTCGATGCCGGTGCTACGCAAGTACAGGTCACTGTTAACGGTTATGGAGAACGTTGTGGCAATGCTGACATGGCCTCGGTTGTGGCGAACCTGCAACTGAAGAAGGGCTACCGATGTTTTTCAGAAGAGAGTCTCAGGGGGCTTACAAAACTTGCAAGGTATGTAGCCGAAATTGCCAACTTGTCGCTAAGCCACTCAAAGGCTTTCGTAGGAAAGAATGCCTTTTGCGACAAGGCGGGGTTGCATGCCAGCGCAAGCGCGCGAGCAGGATTGAGCTATAAGCATATTGACCCTTCCGCGGTTGGCAACACTTCTTCGACGGCTGTTTCCGAGCTGGCTGGCAGGAGTAATATCTTGCTGAAGGTCCAGGAATTCGGCTTGCCCATGTCGGAGCAGGAGATTCTCCGGGTTTTGACCCAAGTGGAAACCCTTGAAAGCCGGGGTTTCCAGTTTGATGTGGCTGATGCTTCTCTGTTTCTGCTGATGCTTCGGTTTAAGGAGGGCTACAGCGCTCCATTCAGAGTTGTATACTCAGACGTTAGGTCTCAGACAATGGGAGATGAAGGCTCGGTTCATTCCGCTAATGTGAAGATTGAGCTGAATAATGGGAAGCACGATGTTTCCTATGAAGCAGCAGAGGGTGATGGTCCTGTGAACGCCTTTGATGTCGCGCTGCGCAAGGCTCTTTCTTTGCCCTATCCATACATTGCTAACGTAATCCTTACGGATTACAAGGTGAGGGTTCTGGATGGGGGAAAAGGCAGCGCCAAGTCAGTGAGAATACTCATAGACTTCTCCGACGGAACGGCAGAGTGGACCACGGTGGGTTGCGCTCCTTCTCTAACCGAAGCCAGCAAAGTGGCTTTGATAGATGGGTTGGAATATGCAATCGTCAGGGCGCAGTGATGCGCGGTCCGGCCATGGCAGCATGGCCGGCTTTTTTTTATTCGGGAATTGTGATAAATTATAAACATGACGCTTAAGGATGCAATCAGAAAATTAATACCTGGGTTTTTGTTGAATTTTTACCATTTTTGCTGGGCTCTGTTGGGAGCTGTGGTTTTTGGCTTTCCGGGAAAAAGCAAATCTTTTAAGATTATTGGAATAACCGGAACCAGTGGAAAGTCCACGACTTCTGATTTAGTAACGAGAATTTTAGAAGAAGCGGGAAATAAGGTGGCTTCAATCTCTACAATTAGGTTTAAGATTGGCGAGAAAGAATGGGAGAATAATTATAAAATGACAATGCCTGGCAGGTTTGTTATTCAAAGGTTTTTAAAGCGGGCAAAAGATGCGGGGTGTAATTTTGTTGTTTTGGAAGTTACTTCTCAAGGTATTGAGCAGTTTCGCCATAAGTTTATAAATTTTGATACGGCTGTTTTTACCAACCTCTCCCCCGAACACATTGAAAGCCATGGTGGTTTTGAAAATTACAGAAATGAAAAATTAAAATTATTTAAGGCAACAAAAAATGTCCACGTTGTAAATATTGACGACGAAAATGCAAAATACTTCTTAAACATTCCAGCCAACAAAAAAATCACTTATGGGCAAGCCCGCGGAGATTTTAATTTGCAAAATACTAAATTCAATCTTCTGTTGGCCGGAGACTTTAATAAATACAACGCCCTGGCTGCAATTTGTGTTGCCAGAAATTACGGTGTGAGTTTAGGTGTTTGCAGAAAAGCATTAGAAAAAGCAAAGGGTATTGCCGGCAGAATGGAGATTATTTCTAAAAATCCAACGGTTATAGTAGACTACGCCCACACGCCAGTGCAGTTAGAAGGTGTCTATAAAGATCTGGATTCCCGCTTTCGCGGGAATGACAGTGGTGGGTTAATATGTGTTTTAGGATCTTGTGGGGGAGGGAGAGACAAATGGAAAAGGCCGGTTTTGGGAGAAATTGCACAAAAATATTGCAGAGAAATAATAATTACAAACGAAGATCCTTATGAGGAAGATGCAATGGAAATTATAAATCAGGTGGCTGAAAAAGCGGGCCCAAATGCAAAAAAAATATTAGACAGAAAAGAAGCAATAAAAACTGCCATAAAATCGGCAAAGTCTGATGATGTGGTAATAATCACAGGAAAGGGTTCAGAGCCATGGATGTGCGTTGCAAACGGCAAGAAAATCCCATGGAGCGATAGACAAATAGCCCTGGATGCGGTAAACAATAAATAGTTATTAAAAATAAAAACACATGAAAACACAAGATATTTTAGACTTAGCAATAAAAATGGGGATGGATGTTGATTTTAGGGGTAGAGACGGGGTGCAGAAAATGTTGGACAATAAAAAGAAAAAGTTTGAGAAACTGTCTGAAAAAGATAAAGCCGAATTCGATAAAGATGCCTTGGTAAATCCGTACTTGGATTCTGGGGTTTATAATGTTTCAGATGATAAAGAAATAAAGAAAGTCTTGGTTGGTATAGATATTGAACCGGCCGAAATTTTGCTGGCAAAGGAATTGGGCGAGATTGATTTGGTTATTGCTCATCATCCCGAAGGAAAAGGTTTGGCTCAATTGGCAGACGTTATGGATTTGCAGGCGGATGTTTGTAATTATTATGGCGTGCCGATTAATGTGGCGGAAGGCTTGATGCGTGAAAGAATTTCAGAGGTTGCCAGAGGTGTGAATTCATCAAACCACCAAAGAACAGTTGATACGGCTCGGCTTATGAAAATTAATTTTATGAACTCACATACTCCCTGCGACAACTTGGCCGCAAAGTTTTTGAAAGATTTGGTTGAGGGAAAAAAACCGGAAAGAGTTGGCGAGTTGATAGAGTTATTAAAAGAAATACCAGAGTATAAAGAAGCAATGAAAATTGGAGTTGGACCGAAAATATTTGTTGGCAGTCCAGAAAACAGGTGCGGAAAAATTGCTTTGTCTGAAATTACGGGTGGCACAGAAGGCTCTCCAAAACTCTATGAAAAAATGGCTCAAGCCGGAGTTGGCACGGTTGTTGGCATGCATATTTCAGAAGAGCACAAAAAAGAAGCAGAGCTGGCCAATGTAAATATCGTGATTGCCGGCCATATTTCATCTGACTCTTTGGGTGTTAATTTGCTTATGGACGAGCTAGAAAAACAAGGAATAGAAATAATCTCCTGCTCGGGATTCACAAGATTTTCAAGGTGTTGACAATTACTTTTTTACAGATACAATGTCTTTATGAGGGGGTGAGAAGTTTATCTTCAAGGACATAATGGTTTTTAGCGAAGAAGGCAAAAGTATATACCCGATTTCATTGTCCGAATTTGGGCTCGAGAAATAATCCATTTTTGCTAGAAATTATCAACCCCCTCTTCAAAGGACATCAAACATCGGTTAACGCTGGTGTTTTTTGTTGGAAAAGTGTTAATATTAAACAAAAACTATGAAAAAAGAAAAATCAGCAGGTGAGATAACCCATTATTTTTCTGACATAAAAGTAGCGGTTATCAATTTGACCTCGCCGTTAAAGGTGGGAGATATTATTAGGGTGGTTGGGGGTCAAGAGACTGATTTTGAGCAGGAGATTGAGTCTATGCAAATTGATCATAAGGAAATGAAATCAGGAAAGAAAGGAGATTCTATAGGAATAAAGATTGATGAGAAAGTTCGTGAGGGTTATAAGGTGTATAAAATATAGCAATATGACCGATAACATAAAAGAAAAAATAGAAGATAAAATTATTGACCTAATTAACGCTGGCGCTGGAGGTAGACTGGTTATTTTTAAGCCTGAAAAATCGGATAAAGATTTGGTTGTTGAAAAAAGAGGAGATTATAAAGCAAAGCCCATTTCTCTTAAAATATATGACAAAGCCGATTTTCCTCAAAACGAAAAACCGGTTCAAGATGGCAACTTTTATTTAGTGTTTGCCCATTTTGATATTATTAAACAAAATATCGAAGATTCTATTTTTATTGTCCCCTCTTTAAAGTTTACAGGATTAGACGATATCTCTAAGTTTTTGGTAAACAAAAAGGACATCGGAAAATTTTTAATGGAAGCATTAGATAAAAGATGAAGTTTGTTGGGGATTTTCATATACATTCAAAATATTCTAGGGCCGTTTCGCCGTTGATGGATTTGGCTAATTTGGACAGGTGGGCAAAGATTAAGGGGATTAAAGTGATGGGCACGGGAGATTTTACCCATCCTAAATGGTTTGAGAGTATTAAAAAAGAATTGGAGCCGGCTGAACCCGGGCTTTTTTGCGCCCGAGGCGCATCCGCCTTGGGCGGAAAACTGGACAACTTCACAAGATTTTTGCTTACAACAGAGATTAGTTGTATTTACTCAAAGGCGGTCCCTGCCTCCGCCAAAGGCTACGGCGAGGCGAAGAAAGTTAGAAAAGTTCATATTATTATTTTTGCTCCGTCGATTGAAGCGGTAGAAAAAATAAATAAAAAATTAAATGAAATTGGTAATCTGCATTCTGATGGCCGGCCAATTTTGGGGCTGGATGCAAAAGAACTGGCGAAAATTGTTTTAGACGCAGACGAAAATTGCTTGGTTGTGCCGGCTCACGCTTGGACGCCGTGGTTTTCTGTTTTTGGTTCAAAGTCTGGGTTTAATTCTTTAGAAGAATGTTTTGAAGATTACACAAAATATATTCATGCAATTGAAACAGGGCTTTCAAGCGACCCTGCAATGAATTGGAGGTTGTCGCAATTAGATAATATAACTTTGATTTCCAATTCAGATAGCCATTCCCTGCCCAAAATTGGCAGAGAGGCAAATGTTTTTAATACAGAGTTGAGTTATAAAGGAATTGCCGACGCAATAAAAACAAGGAATAATTTTTTGTATACAATAGAATTTTTTCCTGAAGAAGGAAAATATCATTATGACGGCCACAGGCTTTGCGACTTGAGCCTGACTCCCGAGCAATCTAAAAAATATAATAATATTTGCCCAAAATGCGCCAAACCCCTTGTTATAGGTGTGTTAAACAGAGTTGCAGAATTGGCTGACAGACCGGAAGGGTTTGTACTAAAAAATGCAGTTCCATTTAAAAATTTGATTCCTTTAAATGAAATAATTGCAGAATCGCTTGGAGTTTCTACGGCCGGCAAAGAAGTCGGCAGGCACTATGATAACTTGATAAAAAATCTTGGAGATGAGTTTAAGGTATTACTAGAATCTGAAAGAAAAGATATCGAAAAAGAATCTCTACCCGAAATTGCCGAGGGCATAATAAGAGTACGCGAAGGAAAAGTTTTTATTGAGCCAGGCTACGACGGAATCTACGGAAAAATAAAAATTTTCCCAGGCGGAAAAAAGAGCGAAAAGTCCTACCCGCAAAAAACTTTATTTTAGTTTTTTAGAATATTCACATTGTATTGCTTTTCAAATAGGTATAAGATTATTTAAACTACGTTTTCTAAGTCTTTGCGTCTGCGTCCTTTGACAAGGAGGTGCGCTATGGCTGGGAATTTGATGACAGAAGAAGAATTCGAAATCCTGATCCGAGGCAGTGATCTATCTAGGGAGGAAAGAGAGGCTTTAAGAAAGAAGCTTAATCTTCCCTGCGATGAGAACTTTCTTCATTTGTTCGTCTTTCCTGACTGGCAAGCAATTGCGGTGACCGCACATCAAAAAACCTGCGGCCGTCGAGTGCTGTGCTATTGATTTTATCCCTAGGGAGAACGAGCGTGCTAGAGCTACCAAGGATGGCAGCTCTTTTTTAATCTGTTTTTAATAAATGGTACGTATTATTATAATATTGGATGCGTAATGGTGTGTAAAAATGGGAGTTGACATTTGAAAGGCGCGGGAATAACATTATAGATACTCTATTAAATTAATAACTAATTATGGACGGAAAAACCTTTTACGTAACTAAGGCAAAGTTGCAGGAGATAAAAAAAGAGTACGAAGAGTTGCTCGATTTTGAGCGTAAAAAAGCATTGGGTGAAGAGGCGCCGAAGATTTTGGAGTCGGAAGATTTAAATCCGGAGTTTGTGAGTTTTCAGGAAGACATTGGATTTTTAAGGTCTAGAATTGACGAGCTAAAAAATGTTATAGACCACCACGAATTAATAAAAGGTCCGGCAAAAGAAAACGCAAATTTAGTTGGCTTGGGGGCTAAAGTAAAGGTTGATGTTGACGGACAGAAAGACGAATTCGTTATTGTGGGGACTCTCGAGGCGAACCCCGCTTTGGGTAAAATCAGTAATGAATCTCCAGTAGGTAAAGCAATTTTGGGGCATAAGGTTGGAGATGAGGTCGCTGTTTCCTCGCCAGCGAAGACAACCTATAAAATCAAAAGCATCAAATACGAAATAAGCTAAAATAAAACATTAAAGCCCCTATCAAGGGGCTTTTAGTTTAATAAAAATCTAATTATAGTATAATAGATTAAATTATTAAATTAGCTAATATGCCAAAGTTAATAAGTAAAATAGTAAAAGTCTTGATATTAAGCGATTTGTTTTTGAATTTAGGCTGGGGGCTTTTGTCGCCTATTTTTGCACTATTTATTTTGCAAAACATAACAATTGGCAATCCGGAAAAAGCTGCCGAGGTAGCCGGGCTGGCAGCTTTATTTTATTGGATATCAAAATCATTCATTGAAATACCAATCGGCCGATTTTTGGACAAACATGATGGAGAAAAAGATGATTTTTGGTTTATGTTGATAGGAGAAGTTTTAATTACTATTGTGCCAATTGGATATTTACTTTCTTCCGCCCCTTGGCACATTTATTTGTTTCAGGTTTTGCACGCAGTTGGAATGGCAATGGCGCTCCCTTCGTGGCTGGCAATTTTCACCCGCCACATAGATAAAGGCAAGGAGGCTTTTGAGTGGAGTATGGAAACCACATCTATCGGAATCGGCGCAGGCATAGCAGGAGGTTTGGGAGGAATACTGGTTGCTACTCTAGGTTTTAACGTTTTATTTTTTCTTGTGAGCGGTTTTAACCTTTTTGCCGCGCTGTTATTATTGCTTATTAAAAATAATGTTTCAAAAAGAGGAGATAATTTTATAGCTCCTTCTGAAAGACCGGTCGTAGAACCATAGTATGAAAAATCAGGAAATAGCAAAAATATTTTTTAATATGGCCTCGTTGATGGAAACCGGCGAAAGGGATTTTAGAATAATCGCCTATAAAAGGGCTGCTTTGGCTTTGGATGGTCTAAACGAAGATGTTGGAGATATTTATCTTAGCAAGGGTATGGCTGGGCTGGAAGAAATTCCAACTATTGGGAAAAATCTGGCTTTGAAGATTGAAGAGTATATAAAGACGAGCAAAATAAAAGAGTATGAAAAATTGAAAAAAGCTTTACCGATTGATTTTACAGAGATGACAAAAATTGAAGGCATGGGAGCAAGAAAGGCAAAAACGCTTTATCAAAAGTTGGGAATAAAAACAGTCAAAGATTTGGAAAAAGCGGCCAAGGCACACAAGATAGCTCCCCTATTCGGGTTTGGAGAAAAAACAGAAAAAAATATTTTGCAGGGCATAGAATTTTTAAAAGTAAGCAAAGGAAGATTTTTGTTGATGCAAATTTTACCAACAGCAAGAAATGTTTTAGAAAAAATCAAAAGCCTGCCGGAAGTTAAGCAAGCAAGCTTGGCTGGTTCTCTAAGAAGAGGAAAAGAAACCATCGGAGACGTAGATATTTTGGCGGTTTCAGAAAACCCGGAAAAGGTTATGGATTATTTTGTTTCTTTGCCGGGCGTTGAAAAAGTTTGGGGAAAAGGGGGCACAAAAGCTTCTGTTCATATGAAAGAAGGGTTTGATATGGATTTGCGAATTTTGAAAGAAGAAAGCTTTGGCTCGGCTTTGCAATATTTTACAGGCTCAAAAGAACATAATATTGTAACAAGAAGAATTGCAATTGAAAAAGGATTGAAGCTTTCAGAGTACGGGCTGTTTAAGGGCGAGAAGCAAATTGCGGGTAAAACTGAAGAAGGGGTTTATAAATCTCTTGGGCTTGATTGGATTGCTCCGGAATTAAGAGAAAACACAGGCGAGCTTGAAGCGGCTATGAAAGGCGAACTTCCAAAAGTAATAGAGTTAAAAGATATTAAGGGCGACTTACATTGTCACTCAGATTGGGATGGCGGAGAAAACTCAATTGAAGAAATGGCAAAGTCAGCTATGGCCTTGGGGTATGAGTATATTGGAATTTCAGACCATACAAAATTTTTGAAAATAGAAAACGGCCTTGATGAAAAAGAACTTTTAAAACAGCACGATAAAATAAAACAATTAAATTCGAAATTCGAAAATCAAAATTCGAAATTCAGAATATTGCACGGCTGTGAGTGTAATATACTACTTGATGGCTCTGTTGATATTAAAGACGAAGTTTTGGAAAAGCTAGATTATGCTATTGCCGGAGTTCATTCTGCGCTAAAACAAGAAAAGCCAAAAATGATGGCCAGGCTAACCAAAGCAATGAAAAATCCCAACATTGATATTATCGCCCATCCAACCGGAAGAATCGTCGGCCAGAGAGACGAGTATTTGATTGATTTTGATAAAGTGTTAGAATTGGCAAAAGCGACCGGCACAATATTAGAAATTAATTCATCTTCCAGACTGGATTTACGCGACCTATATATAAGAAGAGCCAAAAATCAAGGAGTAAAAATGATTATAAACACCGACGCCCACGAAAAAAGCCAGCTATTACAAATGGAATACGGCGTCTCCCAAGCCAAAAGAGGCTGGGCAGAAAAGAAAGACATAATAAATACACTGCCAGCCGAACAATTATTAAAATGTTTTAAATAACTTATGAGAAAAATATTTATTTATCTACTAATTGCTGTAATTATCGTGGTCGCTGGCTTATTTCTTTTTAACGCCTACCTTATTGGTGAAGGTGGCGAGGGGGGTGTGGGCACTGATGATGTTCACGCAGACTTGGACTCGCCATTTTTCTTCTTATTTGATAGATGCCAGTTTGGCCTGAAAGCTATCGGCGCAACTTGGCCGGACGACGGAGGTGGTTGTATGACAGTTAACTGTCCATGTTTTGTATGCGCTAAATGCGGGAATGGTGTTTGTGGGCCGGGAGAAAATAAATGTAACTGTTCAGAAGATTGTAAATAACTAACTATGCCAAGGGAAAAATCAGCGGGGGGTATAATTTTTAGGAAGGAAGCGGGTAATGTTTATTATCTGCTTTTGCATTATACGCCGTCTGAAAAGGGCAAACATGGGCATTGGGGTTTTGCGAAGGGGCACGTTGAAGAAGGCGAAAACGACGAGCAGACCGCAAGAAGAGAAATTGCTGAAGAAACCGGGATTACGGATTTAAAAATAATTGCGGGATTTAAAGAACAGGAGAAATATTTTTTTAGGCAGGTTTATGGCTTAAAAGGCGAGGCCAGAAAAAAGGCGCCATGGATTTTTAAACTTGTAATTTTCTTTTTGGCTGAAACAAAAACCCAAGTTGTTAAAATTTCTGACGAGCATATAGGATATGTGTGGCTCCCCTATCAAGAGGCCCGTAAAAAAATAAGTTTTAAAAACTCAAAAGAGTTGCTGACAAAAGCAAACAATTTCATAGAAAAAAACAATGGCGCATAAAAGCGCCATTTTACTTGGCGCAAAAGTTGTGATAATAAGAAACCGAGAAGAGGCTCTTTGACAAAACCCTTTTACGAAAGGAATATGCTATGTGTGGCATATTTGGAGGAGCGTGCGGAAATTGTCAGAATGGGCAGAGGCATATATTCAGTGATTTGATGGCTGGAGGAAACAATATTGGCCACCGGGGAGAGCAGGCTTGGGGTATTCTCACGGAAGATGCGGGCGAGATGTTTTGCTACCGACACGAGGGTAGATTTGGCGAAGGAGTGACCGAAAGAAGGGCGGCTATGCTTGCCGAAAAGGCAAAAGGGAGGAATGGTCTCGCGCAAGCGTTGTATTCCACAAGGAGGAAAACGGGAGAAAAAAAGCAGCCCAAATATATGCAGCCGTGGATGGCCAATTTTCATGGGAAGAAATTCGGGCTGGTTTACAACGGAAATGTGTATGATCTCTCTTCGTTGAGAGAGAGGGCTCGAGAACGCGGATGGAGATTCCAGTCAGACATCTCTGACACCGAGGTGATTGTTGCTCTGATTGCGACTTCGGAAAAAACGGATTTTATCGAGGCTCTAAAAGAAGTTCTGCCCATGCTCAAGGGCGCGTTTGCGCTTATTCTTTTGTATGATGGCAAACTTATAGGGGCTCGTGGCAAGTTTGGAATCAGGCCCCTTTGTGTTGGTCGCAACGGAGACAGTTTTTATCTCTCTTCGGAAAGTTGCGCCTTTTATGCGGTTGGCGCAAAAATCAGCAGAGATGTGAGACCGGGCGAAATCGTGGTTGTGGGCGACGGCAGCTCCGGAAAATATGTGAGATGGGCAGAAGAGGCCCGTTGCCGGATTTGCATCTTTGAATTCATCTACTTTGCCAGACCGGACAGCGAGCTGTGTTGCGGGAAAACTGCCCGCCATTACAGAAATGAAGCGGGCATAATTCTAGCAGAGGAAGCTCCTGTTGACGTCGACCTGATTGTGTCTGTGCCTGGTGGTGGAGACATTTTTGCAAAGTCCTACGCAAGGAAGCTTGGCATTCCGGAAGATGAGGGGTTGTTCAAGAATCGTTATGGCCTCAGGACCTTTATGGCTCCCGAAGGCACCGATCGAAGAAAACTCCAGCGGATTAAACTTCATCCCTTGCAAGAGGTTATCCGCGGCAAGAGAATTTGTCTCATCGAAGATTCGATCGTGCGCAACAACGTTGCTAGGGAAACAGTACTGATGTGCTTTGAGGCTGGAGCCAAAGAGGTCCACATGCGAGTCTTCTCTTCGCCGGTTATAGCCCCGTGCTATTATGGCATAGACATGTCTACGAGGGAAGAATTGGCTGCGGCCAACTTTTCGCTGGAGCAGATAAGAGAACGTACCGGCGCAGATTCGCTCGCTTACTTGAGTTTAGAGGGCATGATCAGGGCGACAGGTTTGCCCAAGGAAAGCCTTTGCATGGCGTGTTTCAATGGGGACTACCCCGTTGCCCCGCCGACTGAGAAGGAATAGTACAAACGAAAACCGCCCCGGCGCAAAGCGTCAGGGCGGCTCTTTTTTTATTTATTTTGATTTTGCTTCTTCGATGACTTTTACAAATACTTCTGGGAATTCTTTTGCTAATTCGGATAACACTTTTCTGTCCAGGCCAATCTTTTTTGTTTTCATTGCGTTGATTAGTCTGCTGTATGTTATTCCGTTTTGTCTTGCTAAAGCGTTTATTTGCAAGTTCCACAAATTCCTGAAGGTTCTCTTTTTATTTTTTCTGTCTCTGTATGCATAAGTCCAAGCATGTCTTAATGCATCTTTGGCCAACTTAAATTTAGATTTTCTTCCGTATTTAAAACCCTTTGTATGTTTTAAAACATTTTTTCTGTGCTTGCGGGCTTGTACGGCTCTTTTGATTCTTGACATGTTATTTGGTTAAAAATTTCTTTAATCTTTGAGCTTCTATCTTGGAGAGCATTACCCATTTGCGACCTTTTCTTTTTGCCTCTCCTGTTTTCTTGGATCTGTAATGATTTTGGCCTGTTGCCCTTCTCATTATTTTTCCATTCTTGGTTATTTTAAACCTTTTTACTAATGCCTTTCTTGTCTTGTTCATGTTATTGCTTGGAGATAATCATTGTGAAACCTCTGGGCTCACGCTTTAATTC
>Ga0172381_10006303_pt1 | contig 11901 bp, 17 predicted proteins | sample Leawel6488metaG_FD_119754 | JGI IMG/M metagenome (GOLD analysis project Ga0172381, IMG submission 119754) | Leachate microbial communities from a municipal landfill in Southern Ontario, Canada - Leachate well 64-88 metaG | ecosystem: Engineered > Solid waste > Landfill > Unclassified | place...
CCTGAACACATACAAAAAAGTTCTGACGGTATTGAAGACATCGATGCTAAGACGGATGTAATAATGCCCCGCCTTAAGATTGCATATGCTCAGACTGCTGAGCATAAGAACAACGGTGTGCCGGTAGGGCATTTTACTACCAATCTGTTTGGTCAGGATTTGGGAGAAGCCGTGCGGTTTGTCATTCTCAGGATTGTTCCTGGATGGCTGATGTTTGAAGGAGTCGGTGCTGACGCCAAACTCATTTCGAGGAAATTTAACAGTGATGTTTTTCCTCCGATAGAGGAAGCGTTGGTACTTAATCCCGAGAATCAGAAGTGGCGGACAATTGAGAAACCTGACCCACGGAATCCAAAGCAGATGATTAAGGTGCAGGAAAAACCGCTTGCGTCAAGGGTTTTCTCATACATCGGTCTGCTTGATGGAAAAACTCCGGTAGTGCTTACACTTGGTTCGTCGGCATTGTCAGAAGCTAAGCAGCTTAACAGCAAGCTTATGACAGCGCAGGCGCCTACGTATGCATTCTCTTTTATCGTAAAGGTAACTGAGGACACAGACGGAAGCAATGTGTGGTACATACCAACGTTCATGCCCGAAAGATTCAATACCGCAGAAGAGATTGCTGAGTATAAAAAGTTCTATGATAAGTTCAGGACTCAGAAACTCAATGTGGATATTGACAATGATGCTGTTGCGGGTAAGGATGCAAGCACCACAGAAGAGAAAGACGACGGGAAGTTCTAAGTAACAACCACCGGCCCTCTGCTGAGTTTCGCCTCACGGGCTTGGCAGACCCGGTGGCTTGCACTTATAAAATATGAGGAGCAACTAATACTATAATGGCTGAAACCAATTATAAAAAGCTGTATGAGTTTCTGGGTGTAAGATTGAACTCAGAAAAAGAAGACGAGTGTGTAGGTTTCTGTCCATTCCATGAAGACGACAGTCCAAGTTTCGCATTCGACAAAGTAACGGGATTATGGAAATGTTTTGCAAACTGTGGACATGGCAATGTGTTTCACTTCATTTGTAAAAAGTTTAAAGTAGCGCATTCCGACGCTGAAGATGTTTTAAAAGCATTACTGAACCCAATATCAGATGACTGGGAAACTTGTCATAATGACTTCGTGGCAAACACGCAAGTAAATAAATTCTTCACAGAGCGTAAGGGAATCAATCTTGAAACAATACAAAAATATAAAATAGGTTTTGACGGAAGCAGATTCACCATCCCGATTGTCATCGGCGGTGTACTTGTAAACATTCGAAAGTACATGATAGACTGTCCAAAGGGACAAACAAAAGTAACGGCAATATCAGGATACAACGAACCCAAGTTGTTCCCTTATGATAATGTTTTAGCAAGTGACAAGTTGTATCTGATGGAAGGTGAAACAGACTGTCTGCTTGCTAACCAGCTTGGACTTAACGCAGTGACAGTAACTGCCGGTGCGGGAACATGGAAGGAAGAGTGGGGACTGCTTTTTAAAGAGCGAGAAATCGAAACCGTTATTATATGTTATGACATAGACAAGAAGGGCAGGGATGCGGCCGATAAAATAAGAGACAGGTTAATACAATACGTTAAAAAGGTAATAGTAGTTAGATTACCAATAACGGAACCTGCAAACGGAGACTTCACTGATTATATTCATGGGCAAGGGCATACACTGCAAGAGTTCTTAGAACTTGAAAAACATATAACCATCGAAGTCAAAAAGGATGGAGAAAAAGTAGAGGTATCAGATGTACCAATTCCCACTACATTGTATAAAAGTAGTGGTAGTACATTTTGGTACAAACGAGTTGCATTGACAGTCATCATAAATGGAAAAAACTTGACACCGTACATGATACCAAGAAAAATTTGCTACACCTGCAAGAAAATAATTGGTGCAAGTTTATCACACATAAAAGGAAAATGCTTGTACTGTGAAGTAGCGAAGTCAGGTGGGTACCTTGAAAAGATAATAGATGAGAAAAATCAATGTGCGCTTAAGTTTGTGAATTGTCACGACCTGCAATTAAGGGGGTATGTCAGGGAAGCTGGTGGAATACCCCAGTCATGTCCACACTACACATTCGAACTTACTGAGATGCAGAATGTAGAGGAAGTAAGGGTCATACCCGACATTGCCACAGAGTTTAAACAGGTAGCCGAATATGTTTCAAGGGTGGTTTATTTTCTTGATGTAGAAAATAAAAGGGTCAAAACAAATGCAGGATACGAAATAAATGGAATAGTAATGCCAATGCCTAACTCACAGTTGAGTACAATATTAATTTCTAAAGTAACGCCTTCTCAGACAGATATAGACACATTTGAAATTGACGATAAGACGGTTGAGGCATTAAAAATATTTCAAACAAAAGAAGATGAGTCGGTAGGTCAAAAGATTGACCATATATGCAGGGACCTAACTTATAATGTTACTAGAATATATCAACGCGAAGACATGATAATAGCAGCGCACCTTGTTTATTGTTCTGCACTTGAGTTTGATTTTCTGAAGGAAGAAGACATTAAAGGAAGGGTAGAGGCTTTAATAATTGGGGACAAGGGTTGTGGAAAATCAGTGACGGTAAAACAACTGGTAAACCATTTTAAGTCAGGTGCAATAGTGACAGCAGAAAATCTTTCTTATGCGGGATTGGTAGGCGGTATACTTGATACGGATAAAAAGAGGTTGCCTACATGGGGGATACTTCCTACTAATGACAGGCGGATGGTTGCAATAGAAGAAACAAGTTCAATGCCCCTGGATGACATAGCAATGCTATCGGGTCTCAGGTCTTCAGGGATAGCAGAGATAAATAAAATCCAGTTTGAAAAGACTCCCGCACGGGTAAGAATGTTATGGCTGGGTAATGCACGTTCAGGTAATAACTTAAACACATATAGTCATGGAATAATAGCAGTAAAGGAACTCATTGGCGCGGTTGAGGATATAAGACGTTTTGACTTTGCTATGACAGTTGCGGAAGCAGATGTAGACCTGACGGACATAATGAAGGAAGTAAATAAAAATGTCACACATACATATACGTCCGAAGCATATAAAAAATTGATACTGTGGATATGGTCAAGAAAAAAAGAAAATATAATATTCGATGAACTTGCAATAAACAGAATACTTGTTAGAAGTAATGACTTGGCAAATATCTACAGTTCAGCAATACCCTTAGTTGAGCCTACGGAACAAAGGATAAAGTTAGCAAGGTTGTCATGTGCAATAGCGGGATGGTTGTTTTCAACTGACGCGAAACATAATAATATAATAGTCAAGGAAGAGCACGTAGACTTTGTATACGAGTATCTATGTATAATATATGACAAGCCGTCGATGTCGTATGGTATTTACAGCAAACACCTATTTAAAAGAGTCAGGATATCAGATGACATGAAGTTGTTACTTAAAGATGAGTTCAAGCAGTTCTATAATTGGGATGTTATCAGAGACGCGTTGTCAGAACATAAGTTATTTAGAAAATCTGAGTTCATAGATATGACCGGTATGCAAAAAGAAGAGGTGCAAGAGTTTTTCAGGTGGGCAGCAAAGAAAAAATGTATAAGCTCAACGCCTTCGGGATTTGTACTTAGTCCTGTATTTATGGCTTTACTTAAAGACATAAGAGATGATATAAATGACCATAAAATTATGAAAAACGAAAAAGGAGCAATCTAATGAAATTATCACTTCAGATTGAAAGAAAATTCGATGCAGCACATTTTTTGAGAAACTACGATGGACCATGTGCAAACTTACACGGGCACACATGGAAGGTGGTTGTAAAAATAAACTACAATTCTACATTTAATGGAATTGCAATTGACTTTAAAGTTCTAAAGAAATTTGTCGATTCTGTTTTGCCTGACCATGCGTGCATAAACGACATATCTGAGTTTAAAGAAAAAAATCCTACTGCTGAAAATCTCAGCGAATATTTTTTCAAACAGCTTACAGAACGCAGTACATTTGATATAGCACGGGTAGAAGTATGGGAATCAGATACAGCTTGTGCCATAGCAGAAGTTGAGTAGTTATGGAAGAAAAAATAAAAGTTATTCTACGTAAGTACATGGTTGCATGGGGAACAGTTATGGTAAATTTTTTAATACGGGATATAGATAAAATGGTTAAAGAAATATCTGATTTACTAAAACAGGAGGCAACAAATGGAAACAAAAAGTGAAGTACAGGTTTCAGATTTAAAGTTTCAAGTAACAGAAATTTTCTCAAGCGTTCAGGGTGAAGGAAAATGCGCGGGAAGCAAGGCTACGTTTGTACGGTTTGCAGGATGTAACCTTGATTGCTGGTTTTGTGACGAAAAAAAGAAAAACAAAGACCATGAGATTATATTAACCTCGGCCGATGTAATAATAAAGGCAATAGAAGGATATGGCAACTACCATGTAGTTCTGACTGGTGGCGAACCCATGCTTCAGTTGAGAACTCAGCACGGGATTGATTTACTGCAGAAACTCAGAGGGTTACTGGGAAATAAATATTTCATCTCAGTTGAAACGAATGGGGTCGAGCAATGGAACTACAGTTCAAAGAGAATCGGCAAACTCATTGACTTGTTTACATTCTCTCCTAAGAAATTAAATGTGCTTGAGAGGATTTTATTTGAGGACAGCAAATACCTCAAGACTGATTTCGAAATAAAACTTCTTTGCCCAAAAGACGCCTTTAAGGAAGTACCTGCCATTTTAAAAAAGGCGTATGACTCAGGGTCGCCGGTGGTTGGGAAAATATATGTTCAGCCCATCGACAGCGATGAAGTCAAGGACGGGCTTAACAGGTCGATAGAGATGGTTGATAGGATAAACAGGATTTTTGAAAAAGCTGGAGCCGCACATTTATCGGTACAGCTCCATAAAGTATACAAGTGGAGGTAACAAAATGAAAACTGAAGAACGGGAAAAGAAAGAACAGAAAAAAGGTTTGTCTAAGTTCAAGAAATATTATTGGTGCAAGAAGTGCAAACGGTGGGTAACTGCAGTTTGCATAGCCAATAAAAAAGAGCCAAAACGGTTTATATGCAAAGACTGTGCGGAACATATTAAACTTGATGATGTGATAGGAGGATTGGAATGATAACTCTTTCTGAAAAACAATTCGATGCTGCGCTGGCAAAGCTTAAAGACCGGATAGGCGATGGTGTTTGCTATTTCGTTCCTACTGCCGGTAACAAGGTGTATGACGCGCTTTGCAAAACAAACAGGATGGTACTCAGGACAGAAAATCCCGAAGACGCTGATTTTATTATAGATGATATAATAGACAGCGGGAAGACGTTTGAGAAATTTAAACGGCTATACTGCAAAGAAGACATAAATATTCTTTCGGGTGCAAAATATATATATCCAATGTTCGTTGCACTTGTAAACAAAAACCCGAAGTATGGACCTTGCGGTATACTTAATATTTATATCAAGGATTGGATAAAAATCTTCCCCGACGACACTGAGGTGCAGGACAATATAATCCGCATCCTGCAGTACATCGGTGAGGATGTCAAGAGGGAAGGACTTATTGACACTCCTAAACGCGTTATGCGGTCCTATGACAAGTTGTATGGTGGGTATAAGATGAAACCTGAAGAAATTCTTAAAACCACTTTTACGCAGGAATATAACCAGATGGTACTATTAAAAGACATTGAGTTCTACAGTACATGCGAACACCATATGCTTCCATTCTATGGTAAGATACACGTAGGGTATATACCTAAAAATAAAGTTGTAGGTATATCAAAGCTGGCAAGGCTTGTGGAATGTTTTGCTCGCAGACTTCAGATACAGGAAAGGCTTGTTGAACAGATATCGTGTTCTATTCAAACCATACTCAAACCAAAAGGTGTTATGGTAATTGCGGAAGCACAGCACTTCTGTATGACCTCAAGGGGTGTAGAAAAACAGGACAGCATAATGGTTACAAGTTCAATAAAGGGCGCGTTCAAAAAAGACGCCCCGCGTCAGGAATTTTTAAAGTTGATAGGGAGGTAGTCATGGCTATCTGTTACGTGCAGAAAAATGTCCGCAGAGGTGGAGACAGCATAGAGATTGAGTTTATGCTGGATGGAAAAAGATATACTTCTGAAACAGCGTTAATTACTGCAAACGTAGATGGAGCGACGGAAAGCTTGTCGATAGAAAAAATAATTGAAAATCTGTTTCGCGATATTAAGGAGGGGTAGAAATGCAAAAAATAATTTGTCTTTTATCAGGCGGTGCGGACTCTGCAACCATGCTCTACCATACAGATTGTTTTTCTGGGATAGATGATAAAATCTATCCTCTGACTGTAAATTATGGGCAACGGCATAAAAAAGAAATAGACTGTTCTTTGAAATTGGTTGAGATGCTCCGCGACAAAAGAATCAAGAAGGTGCAGCCTCTAAAAATAATAGACATGCCCGCTTTGTTATCGGGCTCGCCATTAGTTGACATAAATCTTTCTGTTCCGCGGCAGGATGAAGGAAAACAAAAACAAACTGTGGTTCCTTTCAGAAATACATTTTTTATACTCCTTGCCGCAAACTATGCCAAGCAGCTGGGAGGGGATATTTCCGAAATCCGTATAGGTGCTACATTTGAGGACCTTGAAAACTATCCCGACTGCCGCCCTGAATATTTTATGGCATTGGAAAGGCTTATTCATTTGGCAGATACCCTGCATGGGATAAAAATAAATGTCCCGTTTAACCTTATGACTAAAAAACAGGTCTATGCCTGCGGTGTTGACTTATCCGTTCCTTATGAAAATACCTGGACTTGTTATAAAGGTGGCGCAGAGCCGTGTCATGTTTGCGATGCCTGCAAAGAGCGGGAAAAAGGATTTGAAGATTTATTTATGACGGACCCATTACTGGAGAAAAAATGAACCTATACTTCGCGGGAATGGAATGTACTTACTGCCATGAGGCAGTAATGGATTATACCGGACCTGCATTCTCATGCAGCATTTTGGAATCCTTCTGGCTTTTTAAATACAAGCAGCATGCCTGGGACAAATTGCATGCGCGGTATGTTAGGATGAAGGAATCAGGGAAGGTAAAGAAAATAATAATAGACAGCGGTGCACATTCTATCATTTATGCCTACACTGGTGCAAAAAATACAAAGCATTTGCTTTCGCAAATAAAAGGGGTTGACAATTTCATAAACAACTATCTTGAGTTTGTAGAAAAGTTTAAGGATGTGGTGGATGCTTTTTTTGAACTTGATACTTCTCCTTTTACATTTACATACGCAGAGCAATTGAAAATAAGGGATAGATTTTTCAAAGCAGTAAACACTCCGGAACAATTTCTTCCCGTGTATCATTTAAGATATGACAAAGACCTTAAGAAGTGTCTTGAAGACCATTACCGCGAATATAAATATATTGGGATTGCTGGGAGGGAGGGGGATGTTTTATGGGACAAATCACGGTTTGAAAGTTATTTTGAAATATTGAAAAACTTCGCCTGCAAAATCCATGGTCTAGCGGTAACTTCGTGGGATAAAATGAAACAGTTTCCTTTTTATTCTGTGGACTCTACAACGTATATACATAATGTAAAGTTAAGACAACTTCAAACTATAAATCTAAAAGATGGAACAATGCAGATGTATTATTTAGGGGATAGGGAAAATACCATAGCGCTTCGCGGATTCAATAAAGTTATAATAGATAAGGTCATGGAGCATGTGGATTACCTCATAAAAAAATATGATTTGAAAACTACAAGAGATATACTGGCATTAGGAAAAGATTCTGCACCTACCAAAGGTTTTGACTCCTATTTACATAACATAGCCATATATAATATATGTGAGTTCCTTGAAATGACCGAGTATGTAAATATTCATAAAACCGAGTTTGAAAATAAAGGTGGGAAAAAACAAACTGAGTTATTTGATTTGCTGGGAGGATAAAATGAATATTGAAATAGTTTTTCCAAAAGTAAGTCCAAGAAAACTCAAGAAGTTGAAAGTATTTGGAACAACAGAAAAAGAATATCATATTGCAATTCTAACAAGGCAAGTAAAAGAATGGGTTGAAGAACACAAACGAATAAGAGAAGATTATTACGACTTTCGCAGAAGGTATGGATAAATGGAAAAAATTTACACAGAAATAATAAAGTTTACAGATTTTGCCGATAAAAATAAGTCTTTAGATTTTTCGTGTGAAATAGAGGCGGAACTATATTACCATTATGAAAATAAAATAAAAATTGTAGATAAAATAAAAGTAATAAATGCATCGTTTAAATTTTAAATAGGAGATGTTATGGAAAAAATCTATCAATGGTTTCCTGAAACCAAGACATACAAAGAAATTCAACCACACGAAATAGTGTTGTCGGGACTTGTGTTGTACTGGGACACAGAGACGACCGGCCTGTCATGGGTACGCGATAAAATATTCATGCACTCATTTGGTGATGAGAATAATACGTATCTTATTGACGTTAGGGAAGGAACCGGTGTTGTAACTGAAACACTATACTCTGTATTACGTGACTCAAATGTAATAAAAAGAATCTACAACGCCAAATTTGACGCGCAGATGATTTATAAGGAAGGTATCAACGTATGCAATATGCAGGACGTTTTTATTTATGCAAAACTGTTTCCCAAACATTTCGTTGGCGGCTACAAATTAAAAGACCATATAGTCCCCCAGCTATTAGGAGAAACAACTGAAGAAAAAGATGCAGTGTCTTCTTTCTTCAAAGGCACGCCTGCTGCGCATAAAACTACTTCGAGCTACATATACACTATCCAGCAGGGACTTTTTACTTCAGATGACGACAAGGTAATAAATAAAGTTAAGACAAAGGTCAAACGCGAGAAACAAGAAAAACAGGATAAGGACTACACTAAACTCCCTGAAGAGATACTTATACCTTATGCCGCAGAGGATATTGTTCTCATGCGTAAGGTAATGGATAAGATGATGCTTGATGCCGCAGAACATTACGAGCAAGTACAAGACCTGCTTGACCTTGAGCACAACGTCCAGCCGGTCATTATTAAAATTGAGCGTGCAGGTCTTGCTGTAGATGAGCAATTATTAAAATCCGTTCAGCCCGAGATAGACGCAAAGGCAGAAGCGGCTTTGAACCAGTTCTACGACCTGTCGGGAGCAGACAGGGCTACATTTGACCCGTACAGTCCCGAACATCTGCAGGAACTGTTCTACGACAAGCTGGGAGAAAAAGTCTCAGGATTGACGGATGCAGGGTACAAACTCAAACAGAAAAAAGGTTTTCTTGCACCCGAAGAGATGAGAAAATATGCCTCAACCGACAAATGGGCTCTTAAGAAATTCAAACATCCGTGTGCCAAATATCTTGAGCAATATAATATATATGATGTTATTGCAAACGGGTTCATACCTAACTTACTTGAGAACTCTGTAGACGGGATAATATATGCTAACTTTAATCAGCTGGGCGCAATATCAGGAAGGATGTCATGTTCTGACCCTAACTTGGAAAATATACCAGCGAAAGGTGAGGGCGAAGTATTACGTAAGTCCATAATAGCCAGACCAGGATATAATCTGTTGAAAATAGACGCGTCTCAAATTGAGTACAGAATATTTGCTCATTATGTAGGTGACGCGTCAATGATACAGTCATTTAAAGATGGTGTTGACTATCACCAGCGCACAGCGGAACTAATGGGAGTAGAAAGGCGGGACGCAAAGACTTTGAACTTCGGTCTCATTTACGGTATGGGTGTGCAGACCCTTGCTGACGCACTTGCCGTGGATTATAATGTAGCACAGACATTATTCGACACTTACTTCAAGCGCATCCCAAAAATAAAGTCACTTAGGTACAAAATAAAAGACGTTGTGCGGCAGAGGGGATATGTCAGAACACTACTAGGCCGTAGAAGATATTTGACAAACGACAAGTCGTATATAGGCATGAACGCAATAGTGCAGGGAACAGCCGCAGACATTTTTAAAATGATGGTGGTTGCTGTTGACAGGTTCTTGACGGCGGGAGGGTACAAAACGCGTATAATAAATCTGGTTCACGATGAAATATTGTTTGAACTGTGGATTGGAGAAGAACACATTATACCCGAGCTTAAGAGAATAATGAAGTCGGTTGTGAGTACAGAAAAAGACACAGGGGTACCGCAGTTGCTGGTACCGCTTGATGTAGTTGCAAGTGTAGGAAAAAACTGGTTAGAAACCGAGGAGGTGAAGTAAAATGGTATGCACTGTTTGTGGATATAAAGGAAATGCAAAGATGGGTATTGGATTTGGTGAGTTTGTAATTGGTTGCTTTTTGTGTTTGTTCTTTCTATTTCCTGGGGTAGCATATTGGTTGTGGTGTGCGTTCTTCAGGATGAAGCGTTGTCCTAAGTGTGATAGTAAGATGGTACCTTATATATTTACTGAGAATAAAAAATGAAAGAATCATCTCAAAAGAAATTGTTTTTAGATTTTTGCAAGGCTAATAATATAGAGGCGCAGAAGTTCTTTGGTGCTGCAGGAACGCCGGATATAATAGGTTGCTGCAAAGGTGAATATTTTGGCTTGGAGTTTAAACAAGGACACAGCGCTGATTCTGTGTTATACAAAGTTACTGAGATTCAATTAAGGAAAGGAAAAGAAATTATGCTTGCAGGAGGAAGAGTTTTTTATGTTTCTTTGTCGAAAACAAAATGCTGTGGAAGTACTGGTTCGTTTTATCGTTTTGAATTTAATACATTTGAGAGTTTTTGCACTTGGTTCCTTTCTTTGTTTGGTGTATAATGAAAAAGAAAAAACTAAGAAAACAAATGGCAGAGCGTACATGTGCATGCGGATGCGGTAAAAAGTTTATTCCTACTTCGGGTATACAAAAGTATGCCGACGACATTTGTGCTGAGCGTGTGGCATACAATAAAAAAGTAAAAGTAAAACAAATGGGTGATGTGTTACTTTGTGAGTTACCCTGGTGCAGAAAACCCATAATGAAAAAATGGTCAATTAGATACTGCTGCCCCGAACACCAAGAATTTGCAAAAGAAATAGAACGTACTTATGGAATTAAAAGTGGAAACGAGAAAACAAAATTAAGTATCTTGGATAGGATAAAGAAAAGATACAAGGAAAGCGAAAAATAAACCATAACGGTGGACAGGAGGGAAAAGAAATGAGTGATATATGCCACAGATGTGGGGCTTGCTGTTGGGGTGTAAAAAACGGATTATGTGAGGATTGCAGGGACGACATAAAAAGACAAAACAGCACGGGCGAGGTCAAGGAAGCCGAGGGCGTGGAGTTGTTACTTGATGAAGGCGTAATGATTGATTTAATGGAACGTTATGAAGAAAATTACGATTGGAATATGTATTATTTTGCACTTGAAAAACTGTTTACAGAAAAACTAAAAGCCGTTTTCAAAACTCAGTTGAACACAAGGTTGTTGGTGGATTTATCGGACAGCGAAAAAAGAACTATAAGAGAATTTGAAGCAGGGTCAGACGCAGAAGGAATAATTTTATATGTTGAAGAATTACTTGCCTTGCAAAAATCCGCCCTCAAGTCAAAGCTGATTGCGAGGTTGCCGAAAGTTATAGAAGACACAGAACAAAATCAAAAAGATTATGGACTGGAAAGAATACAGGAACGTAACGAAGCGATAGCCGAGTTCACTAAAGCCATTGAGGAGGTGTGTGGATGACTATACTTGAAAAGAAAATTGAAAATATTTTAAATAAAGTTATTAAAGAAGGAATGTCTATTGAATTGGCAATAGCAGAAATAATGTTTGAAGTAAAAGAAGAATACGATGGCGATTAAACCCGGAGGTCAAGAAATGAAAATCACGGTTAACTGGCTAAAAAGTAAGGGTGCTTGTACAGAAGGAGTAAAGTGGTTTGGCACAAAGCCGAAC
>Ga0172381_10006304_pt1 | contig 11900 bp, 14 predicted proteins | sample Leawel6488metaG_FD_119754 | JGI IMG/M metagenome (GOLD analysis project Ga0172381, IMG submission 119754) | Leachate microbial communities from a municipal landfill in Southern Ontario, Canada - Leachate well 64-88 metaG | ecosystem: Engineered > Solid waste > Landfill > Unclassified | place...
AAGATTTAAATCATACAGCAAATTTAGTAATTACACCATTTATTATTGATCATGACGGAGATATTAATTTTGAGATGTTTGATTCTGGATCAAATGTTTCAATCAATACATTTACAACTACAATTGGTTCTATTAATATTCATCTTTATAGCAGAGCTACTCTGGTAGAGAATGAAGGAGAATAGAAATGATTATTGGAATAACGGGCAAAATGCAAGCTGGAAAAACAACAGTTGCAAATATGATAGCTAAAAAAATTGAAATGTGTCATCTTGTAGCATTTGCAGATTTATTAAAAGAGATGATACTAAAATCTGGATTGTGTAATAGAGAAGAATTATATGAAAAGAAAACAGATTTTTCAAGATTGATGATGCAAAAAATCGGAACAGAAATTATTAGAGAACAAGTTGATGATTATTTTTGGATTAAAAAAATGGATTCAAAGATTAAAAATATTATTTTAGATTATGGGAGATTATAAAAAATTATAATTAATGCCGTTAGATTTCGTAATGAAGCGGATCTAGTTCTTCAATCCAAAGTTTTTGGAAGAATTATTAAAATTACTAGACCACAATTAACTAATAATGAAAATGAAAATAAACACAAATCTGAAACGGAACAGGAATCTATTCTGGGGCATTATAATATTATAAATGATGGAACATTACAAGATTTAGAAATTAAGGTTGATAATGTTTTAAAAGATATTGACATCCAATATCAAAATTGTGATGACCAAAATCTTTTGTTTAGAAAAGGATAACTAATGACAATTTATGTTCATACACTTCTTTTGATATTATTTGGGGCAATGTTAGATTTTTCTGGAATTAAATTAACTTCTGTATCTTTTTGGATTATTGTATGCATTCTTCTTGGATTATTCCTTTCTTACGATATTTTGATAGATCATTCTGAGGATAAATAAAATATGGAAGCAGCATCAATCTTAAGTTATTATCCAAACTATGCTATATTAGATGAAGTTTTATCAAATGGTAATTATGATACGATGAATTTTTACTTCGATCTAAAAAATAATCTCCAAACACTTTACATGGAATTTTCAATTTTAAATCTTGTAGAAACAACTTTAAGAACAGGATATGCAGATACTTCAATTTTTGAATCCGTTATAAAATTTTTATCATTTCATAAAAAATATGCGTTATTAAGAAATATAAGTGCAAATTTCTTTATTTTTATGGAATCAGGAAAATCAAATTATCATTTAAATATTTCAAAACAATATAAAATTTCAAGAAGAATTGATAGTCTTTATGGTTTGGATAGAGAAAAAAGAGATTTATTTTTTTCTATCCTTCAAAAGAATTTTCAATTGTTGGAAATAGCTCTAAATAAGATGCCAAATATTAAATTAATAAGGATTCCAAATTTAGAAGCAGATTTTGTTCCTCATCATTTGATCTCCAGAAATTTAGTAGAAACAAAAGAAAATGTAGCACATGTAATATATTCAAATGATCATGATTTATTACAATGTTTAAATGATAATGTATTTGTTTATGTAAAAGTTCCAAAAAATAAAAAGATTGTTAAAAAAGGAACAGCTATAAAATCATACCTAAAATTTTCTAAGGATTATCCAGATTGTTATCTTCCTCTTGTTATGGCGATTATTGGGGATACCGGGGATGACGTCAAAGGAATAAAAGGTATTGGCGGAAAGACAATGGAAAAGATTTTAGATGAAATAATAGAATTGATAGGGGGAAATATAGAAACGCTTTATGAGAATGTAAGAAAGGGAAATCCTATTTTCAACACCAGTTCTGATAAAATTTTGAACAAAAATATAAGAGAAGTGGTAATAAAAGAAGAAAATGAACATTTAATTTCCAATAATTTAAAATTAGTTTCTTTTGAATTATTGAGTAGAGAAATAGATGATCCTTCTTCAACAGAAATGATTGAGAAAAGAAATATAATTAAAAATGTTATTGATAAAAATGAGATAACTGAAATTGAAGTAATGAGAGGTGCTTTAGAAAAGTCCAGAATTACTTTTGATGAAGGTGAGTTGGATATTCTTTATCATAACAATGGAGGAAAAGATGTTAAATTCGAGTCGTCTTCTATCATATATTAAAGGTAATATTGGTTTTCCGTGGCAATTCATAGAGTTAACAGATGTAGAAATTTTAGAGTATGTTAAAAATTTTAGTATCAGGGAATTTGGTCATTATTTCCCTGATAGTAAAACAATCGGATTAAATCTTCAAACAACATCCAATAAAGTTCCTGGAAAAGCGAATGAATATTATATTACAGATCCTGATGGAAGAGAAATATTAAACGTTAAGGATATTTATTTTTCTGGCGGCAATCAATACATCTTTGGGCAACCTCCTCTTGGTCCAATGAGCATTGGCGAGTTACCACAATGGGCATTAAGTAATGAAATGGCCGGATGGGTAAAGTCGTTTTCATCCTGGAATTATACAGTAATATTTAGACATCCAAATATTGTTTCAATTAGACCAACTCCAACTACTGAGCAGTGGGTTGCAGTAGAGTATGAAAGAGAACATGCAGAAGATCTTTCAACTATTACAAATGATTTACAATTCTATTTTATGGAATTATGTCTTGCAGATATTATGATTTTAATTGGAAGATTAAGATCAAAATATTCTGGTGGAGGTCAGGGAATTCCTACACCTTTTGGTAATATACCTTTAGACGATTCTATTGGAAATGAAGGAAAAGAAAGAAAGACTGCCATAATTGAAAAATTGACAAGTGGTGCATTATGTAATATAGTGGTTAATTTTGGGTAAAATAAGAAAGGAGTTTCTTAAATTTTGAATAAATTATCTATAATTGGAATGGGTTTTGTTGGTCGCGCTTTGTATCATGGATTTTCTCCATATTTTGATATAAAAATTTTTGACAAATACGTTGAGGGATATAATAATTTAGAAGAAACTGTAAACCATTCAGAAATCATTTTTATTTGTGTGCCAACCCCAGTAAAATTAAATTATGAACAAGATTTATCTAATATTTATAATGTATTAAATTCAATTATTCCCGTTACTACTGATAAAAAAATATTAGTTATAAAATCTACTATTCTTCCAGGGACTACAAGGAAATTATATGAGAGATATTATAAACATTTTAATTTTATTTTTAATCCAGAATTTTTAACAGAGAGAACCTCATTAAATGATTTTTTAAATCAAAGTAGAATAATCTTTGGTGGCGTAGATAAATATGATTCTAATTTAATTAAATTAGAAAATTTATATAGAGTTAGATTCAAGTCTATTCCTATTCTAAAAGTTAGATATGAAGAAGCCGAATTAGTAAAGTATATGTGTAATTGTTATTTTTCTTCCAAGATTTCATTCTTAAATGAAATATATAATATATGTAAAAATATTGGTTTAGATTATGAAACAGTTAGACAACTTTTTGTAGGGGATCAAAGAATAACTGATAGTCATACTAAAGTTCCGGGTTTTGAGAATTTAATGGGATTTGGCGGGAAATGTCTCCCCAAGGATTTAAAATCATTCATAAATTGGTGCGAAGAAAATAATTTTGATTGTGATATTCTTAAAGCTACTGATAAAGTAAATGAAAGAGTTCGTGAGAAAAAAGATTGGTTAGAAATTAAAGGAGCAACTTCAGAAAATAATTATGGAAAAGAATAAACAAATAATTGGAAGAAGAGTATATCCAAATACAGAAGATGGAGATTATAAAGGATTGTCTCCTGGGGATTATGGGAAATGGAAAAACCAATGGTTAGTTTGCGTTCCTACAGGATCAATAGGAAGAATTAATGATAGATGGACTGTTGAAGAACATGATGATGGAACTATAACAGTATCTCCTTCTATTGAAGTCTCAACAAGTCATCAACCGGAATTATATTGGCATGGTTATCTAAGAAAAGGAATTTGGGAATCATGTTGATTTATAGAAAGGAATAACGAAAATGGAAATTTTAGTTCCTGAAAGTAGTTTAGAAACAGCTGAAGATAGGTTTGGATTTCTATTATTTGTTAAAGCTTTGCATTTTATGTTGAGAATGGATGAGGGAATTTGTATTGAACATGATGGTAAAAAATATTTGGTTCACAAATTTAAAAATGAAGAAACCAATGAAGAATTAGTAGGAATTCAATTTGATCCTATTTTTGGTGAATATGAAGATAAAATAAAAAGTGGAACAATGGTTTGGTGTGATTTGGATAAACCATTGGAAGAAAGACATGGTGATTATGAATGAATCTAGATAACAAAAAACTATTCTGTGGAATCGACGCCAGTTTCAGCGGGACCGGAGTTATGGTTATTGATAATGAATGTAATATTATAGACCAAAGATTAATCTCAACAAAAAAGTCAGATGATATTTATGATATTGAAAAAAGAATGATTTTTATAGTTGAAGATTTATCTTTTTTCCTTACAAAATATTTTCATGATTTAAAATTAACATTAATAGAAGGAATTAGTTTTGGATCAAAGGGAGAAGGGGCAGATCAATTAGCAGCACTAAATTATTTTATTAGAATTTTTATGGTTGAAAATAATATTTTATTTGGAGCAATTCCTCCAACCTCCCTAAAAAAATTTACTACTGGAAGTGGTCAATGTAAAAAAAATCTTATGTTGAAAGAAGTATATAAAAGATGGAATGTTGATTTCTCGGATGATAATTTATGTGATTCCTATGCACTTTCCAGATTGGCCCAACACAATTATAATAATAGTTTTATGGAAACTGGAGTAGTTAAAAAGAAAGAGAGGAAGAAGAAAAAATTTGAGGTAGTTAAATAGGAGACAATTAAGATGTCTGAATTTATATTAATTGAACACAAAGCAATTAGAAAGGGTCTTCATTGGGATCTCCGCTTAGAAATTCCAAATTCAAAAAATTGGGCATGTTTTGTATTTAATAAATTTCCACCCACCGCGCCAGGTCAAAGAGTTTACATTCCGAGGTCTCCAGATCATGATCGGGAAAATGCATTATTCACAGGAAAAATTCCAGAAGGAGAATATGGTGCAGGTGTTCTTAAAAAAGTTGATGGTGGTGAATGTGAAGTTTTAAAATATACAAATGCACATATTGTAGTAAATTTTAAAGGGGAAAAAATTAATGGACTATATCATTTTATCAATGCTGGAGTTTTTTCACGAAATAGAAATTATAAGAAAAAAGTTTATACATTTTTTAAAGCTAAGAATCAGGAGTTGAAAAGTAAATAAGGAATAAAAAATTTACTTATAGAACAAAAATATACTAAATACTAAAGATCATAAAAAGGAGTTAGAAATATCTTATGTCGAAAAAAGTTAAGTTAACACAAAATGCAGAAGAAGTTGCAAAGGCTCGTTATTATAATAATGGTGAAGATTGGGAATCATGCACCAGACGAGTAGCAGAAGCAGTTGCAAGTGTAGAAAAAGATAAAGCCGGGTATACTGAAAAGTTTCACGAGATGATTTATAATATGGACTTTCTGCCGGCGGGAAGGATATTGAGAAACGCGGGAATTAGGTCGAATGCTAGTCTTTTAAATTGTTATGTATTACCAATAGATGATTCAATTGAAAGTATTGGGGAATTCATTAAGAATTCTCTATGCTTATGGAGTCAAGGCGGAGGTGTCGGGTCAAATTTTTCTTTACTTAGACCAAAAGGTGATCCTATTTTGGGTAAGGGTGGTAAATCATCAGGGATGGTTTCTTTTATTGGAGCAGCTGATTCAGTATCAAAAACAATTGAAAGTGGCGGTCAAAGAAGAGCAGCAGCTCTCGCATGTTGTGATGTTTCACATCCTGAAATTATAAATTTCATTAATGCTAAACTGGTTGATAAAGAATTAAGTCATTTTAATATTTCTGTTTTAGTTAATGAAAATTTTATTCGAGCTGTTGAAAATGATGAAGATTGGACTTTTAAATTTAAACAAAAGGAATATGAAAAAATTAGAGCAAGAGATTTATGGGATTTAATTATAAAGAATATGATTGATTATGCAGAACCAGGTCTATTAAATTCTACAAATTTGTATAAAAATAATTCTTGGTATTATGATCCTGTTGTTTCAACTAATCCTTGCATAACAGGTGAAACTCTTGTATCTGTTGCTGATGGAAGAACAAGTGTTTCAATTAAACAATTAGCTAAAGAAGGAAAAGACGTTCCTGTTTATTCTATGAATAATGATGGAGCAATAGAAATTAAGTATATGAGAAATCCTAGAATAACCGGATATAATCAAAAAATTTTAAAGATTACATTAGATGATGGATCTATTATAAGATGCACTGAAAATCACAAATTTATATTAAAAGATGGAAACACAAAAGAAGCGTCTGATTTATTGATTGATGATAGACTACATCATATGACAAAAACCGTAGACTTAAATAAAAAGGGAAAAAAAGAATATATAACAATGAATAATGGTTTATTTTTTGAAAATGAGCATAAACTTGTAGGAGAATTTAAAATTGGAAGACCATATAATTATCAAGAAAATGAGGTCACACATCATTTAGATGGAAATCCTCAAAATAATGATCCAAAAAATATCATCGTTATTACACAAAATGAACATGATAGATTACATCAACTTGGTGATAATAATGTAATGAGAGATAAATGGTGGAATTCTTTAAATGAGGATCGAAAAAATGAGTATAGAGAAAATATGTCTAGATCGACTTCTGGAGAAAAAAATGGAAATTGGTATGGTTATACACGAGAGCAAATAAAAGAATCTACAAAAGAGTTTATTTTAACATTGGGTAGAGAGATAAATGCTAATGAGTGGGTAGATTTTTGTAAACTTCATGGATATCCATTTTATAGTAGTTATATTTGGGGTGAAAATTGCAAAACTGCTGTAGAATTTTTAAAAAAAATTCATGATGAACTTGATGGAATAGTTAAATTTTCAAATTATCACTCTGTAAAATATTATAAACAATTTTTAGAAATAAAAGAAAATACAGATTTAGATGTATTTTGGAATAATGGAATTTTTGTTAATAAAACATGTGAAGGTTGTGGAACTAAATTTCCTGTTCCGTGGGGAGCTAGAGAAAGGTGTTTTTGTTCAGTACCTTGTTATAATAAATCTGATTATTGTAAAAATAAAAATAGTTCAAAATGGTTGAAGAAACATAATGAAAATAAAGAAAATATCTATAATATTTTTGTTGAATTAAGAAATAACTTAAATAGGAATCCTAAGAGATCAGAAGTGGAAAAATCTTGTTTAAAACAAAATGTTAGTTTTGTTCTGCATTCAGATAAAAAAAAGAACACCGGTTGGTTTACAAATTTTAATGATATTGTTGAATATGTTGAGAGTAAAGAATTAAATTATCAGGTTATAAATATTGAAGAAGATGGGTTTGAAGATGTTTATAATGGAACAGTGGATGATAATCATAATTTTTATGTAAGAATGAATGATGGAAAAAGTAGAACAGGAAAACATCAACAAAATTACATACTTAACCGTCAATGTGGCGAAGCTGTACTAGAAAACTATGGAAGCTGCTGCCTTGGATCATTAGTTTTACCTAGTTTTATTACAGGTAATGTTAATACAAATTGGAAAAAACTAGAAAATATTATTAAACTGTCTGTTAGATTTCTAGATAATATCTTAGATGTAAATAAATATTCATTAAAAGAAATTGAGATGAAAGCACAAAACTCCAGACGTATAGGATTGGGAATCCTCGGGTTAGCAGAATATTTATTTGCTAAACAATTGAGGTATGGTTCTAAAGATGCTCTTGATGAAATTGAAAAGTTAATGAGATTTATAAGAGATACAACATACCAAGCGTCAGTTGAATTATCAGTTGAAAAAGGATCATTCCCAAAGTTTGAACCAAATCAATATGGAAATTCATCCTTTGTTAGAAAACTTCCAGCACAACTAAGAATGGATATTAAAAATAAAGGAATTAGAAATGTAACATTAATGTCAATGGCGCCAAATGGAACAATTTCGTTATTATCTAATCATACCGGTGGGATAGAACCATTAATGTTTCGCGCATATAAACGAAAAGATAGGGTTAGTGAAAGGATTTATATCCATCCAAAATATAGAGAATTAATTTTATCTGGAAACCCAGTTCCTGATTGGTTTGTTTCATCAGGTGATTTACAACCAAAAGATCACTTAGAAACTCAATCTATAATTCAGAAATACACAGATGGTGCTGTATCAAAAACTTTAAATCTACCAAAAGGAACAACACCAGAACAATTGAGTGATCTTCTTTTGGAATATATAAGAGATTTAAAAGGATGCACAGTATATGTAGATGGCGCACGAAGCAATCAAGTTTATAATAATTTATCAGAGGAAGAAGTATTCGATATTATTGCAAGTCAAACAATTGGTATTACAGCTTTAGATGAAACAGATTTAGAATGTAGCAAGTGTTCAAGCGGAAATAAAGAAGTAGAACCAGAAGTTTGTGAAATTTCTAAGAAGGAGAACCAAAATGCTTAACTTAAAACCACATGAGGAATGCCCATATTCCTCGACATGTCCATATAATGTAGGATACGCAAATCATTGCAAAGGAGCGGATTCAACAAGATCATCTCCATTTTCTTGTGATTTAGTAAATCATAATACATTTGTAGAAGGAAAGTTTAGAAGTAATTTAGATGAAACAGGACAGATGAAAGTTCTTTTAGAGGATTCAAAATAATGAGTGATTATGATCAATACGAAAATTTAATCAATGAATTTATAAATCAAAGAAATGCTATAAAATCTATGATTGTTGATTTGGAAAAAATAAAAGTTAGAATTGATAGTCTCTTTCCAGAAACGTTAGACAAAAGATATATTCGTTTCTTTGAGGAAAAGGTTAAGTCAATGACAGATCTATTCAGAGTTATTCTGGATATGAGAAAAGAGATTATTAAAAATACAAAAGATGAATTTGAATTGAGAAGAAAAATTTCTAACGGAGACAATGATAATGAATTTGATTTTGATATTAAAAAGATTGCTAAAAGAGTTGAAGAGTTGAGTTCAAAAAAGATTTTAATTGAACAAATAGATGATACTAAAAATCTAGATTAGGGTAAGGAGAGAATAAAAGATGACAGAAGATTTAATTGTTGATGAAGAAGTGAAAGAAGAGAATGTTGAAGAATCTAGCGAGGAAAATATTGAGCAAACAGAAAATATCTTTGCAGAAGTTAGACCAGAAGATCTTGACAGAAGTTTAAAAGATATTAAAATCGAAGTAACAGAATCAGATAAAGAAAAATATAATAAGGAAGTTCCTCAATCTCCATCAAAGAGAAAATACACAAAAAAAGGAGAAGTTAAAAAGGATCTTCCAACACCAATGGAAGTTGTTCAAATGACTGATCAGGAAATTAAAGATGGTATGGATCAGAAAACCAAAGATTTGTATATGGAGTTTAATAGTTTTCTTGAAGATAAAACTGATATTAAATCTGATACTGGTATTAAGGAAACGATTCCAACAGGAATAGATGTTCTAGATACCGTGATGGGAGGTGGTTTTTCCATAGGCGGGATGGGTGTAATAATTGGTAATCCCGGAAGCGGCAAGAGCATGATTGCAATTCAGTGTATTGCTGCTGCCCAGAAAAAATATAATGGGAATATTATAGCAGCGATGTTAGATTCAGAAGAAGCAACCACAACAATTAGAATGGCGAATCTTGGTGTTAAAAATCCAAGAATAAAACCATATAATGATATAACTGTTGAAAAAGTTTTTAAATTTTTGGAGGGAATGTGTCTCTATAAAGAAATGAAACAAATCATCGACACACCTTCGATTGTAGTATGGGATTCGGTTGCATATACATTAAGTCAAAGAGAAAGAGAAGCAGAAGATATTAATTCTGTTATTGGATATAAGGGAAGATTGTTGTCTCTTTTGATTCCAAAATATGTTTCTAAATTATCAGCTTATAATATTTGTTTGATAGGAATTAACCAACTTAGAGATACAATTCAAATTGGCCCATATGCACCAGCCAAGGAATTGAAATTTATGAGTGCCGGAAAAACTATGCCGGGCGGTAATAGTTTAAAATTTAATGCATTCCACTTATTAGAAATGAAGTCAAAAGAAGTAGCAACAGTAGAGAAATTTGGATTTAATGGATTTTTTGCAGAAGTAAATTGTGTTAAAAATAAGTTATTTACCCCAAATATAAAGATACAAATTTGCGGCAATTTTGTCACTGGGTTTAATAACCTGTGGACTAATTTTAAATTTCTGGTGGATAATAAAAGGATTACTACAGGTGGTTGGAATTATATTGTTTCTCTGCCAGATAAGAAATTTCGAACGCGAGATCTCGAATCAATGTATAATACAGAACCAATCTTTAAGGAAGCTTTTGATGAAAATGTAAAGGAAGCTCTTCAAACAGAATTAGTTGAAAAATTCAATCCTGTAATTTAATCTAACCTTTGATCCTCCTTAGAACATATTATAAAATAGTTTTAAGGAGGATTATTCTAAATGAGAAAAGTTAGATATTCAAAAAATATTAATTGTCCAATGACTGAAGAAATGTTTAATAAAATTATTATTGAAACAGATAAACGAGGAATTCCATTTTCAGAATATGTTCGAGAAGCTTTAGAATTAAAGATTGTTGAGGATTTGAAAGATGGAAGAGATTAAATTATGTGATTATGGATGCGGTCAAGTAGCAATTCACCCATTTAAAAATGGAAAATGGTGTTGTAGCAGAAATCATACACTTTGCCCAGAACAAATTAAGAAAAAAATAGGAATAAAATTTAAGAAAAAAATATTTAGAGAAAAACCTAAAGTTTGTGATTACGGTTGTGGAGAGAAACCTAATTTTCATTTTAAAACAGTTGATAAATGGTGTTGTTGTAAAATATATATGAACTGTCCAAATGAAATAAAAAAAGAAAAAGATAGAAATGAAAATAAAAAACCCATAAAAATAGAAAGAAAAAAACCAGAATTTTGTGATTATGGTTGCGGAAGAGAAGCATCGTACCTAATGACTTCTGGAAAATGGTGTTGTGAAAATCATTATTCTAAATGTCCAGCAGAAAAAAATAAAACTAGAAATTTTGGAAATAAAAATGGTTCATTTGGAAAACCTTGTTGGTGTAAAGGTTTAACAAAAGAAACTGATGAGAGATTGAGAAAAACTAGTTTAACAATGAGCGGTAGAAAGAATTCTGAAATTCATAATATTAGGATAGGACTTGGCCACAAAGGAATTCCAAAAACACCAGAATCTACAGAAAAAAGATCTAAAAAATTAAGAGGAAGACCTTCCAAGAATAAAGGGAAAAGATTAAGTTGGTTGTCATATTATTTAAAGAAACATCCGGATTTATTTAAGTATGAATATATTGAGGAAGATCAAAAGTCAAAAGAATTAATTGTTCAATGTAAAACCTGTGGTATAAAATACATTCCTTCAAGAGGGAAAATTAGTTATCGAGCAGAAATGATCAGAATTGGTGAGTTCCACAGAGGAATTCTTTATTGTTCAGATGGTTGTAAAGAAGGACTTTTGTATAAAGATAAGGAAAGATTTGAGTGGTATACTAATAGAGTTATAAAAGAAACTTATAAATCAGTAACAAGAAATAAAGATAAAATTAAAAATATAGAAATGAGGGGTAAAGAATTTCATCTCGATCATAAATATTCTATTATTGAAGGATTCAAACATAACATAAATCCAAAAATTATTGGTCACTGGAAAAATCTAGAAGTGATTTATTGGTTAGATAATAATAAAAAACTAGGAAAATGTTCTATAACAATAGAAAAACTTCTAGAAGATATATTTTTAGAAACAATCTCACTCAACCCAC
>Ga0172381_10006305_pt1 | contig 11899 bp, 11 predicted proteins | sample Leawel6488metaG_FD_119754 | JGI IMG/M metagenome (GOLD analysis project Ga0172381, IMG submission 119754) | Leachate microbial communities from a municipal landfill in Southern Ontario, Canada - Leachate well 64-88 metaG | ecosystem: Engineered > Solid waste > Landfill > Unclassified | place...
CGTGGGAAATCCTTATATGCCACCTCTGCATCCTAGGGTGCGCCATGCGGGGCCATAGGGTAGCCTGGTATCCTACAGGACTGGGGGTCCTGTGACCGGCGTTCAAATCGCCGTGGCCCCATAAGCTAAACCTACTGATGATGATAATCTCGCGAATCTTTGAAATGCTATCTAAGTTTATATCCCATTCGGATACTTATGTTTTTCCGCCCTATGTGTCACATTCCTGTGGGGTTTAAAATCGGTTTAATGCGGCATGGTTCAAGTTCAATAGCTATCTAAGTTTTAAAATACGTTCAATATCGTATACTATTAATAAATATTTGATAATTGCAGAAGCAAATTCATCATGCATAGATTTTTTTACTAGAACTCTCGCCAATATAGTTTGATGCTATACGGAGACCCACTATGCATAGTGAATGAAATTATGGGATTAATTAATTTCGGCAAATTGGCAAATGATCTCATTCAGAAGCTCCTAAGAGAAATGAAATATAGAGATCTAATTTTAGAGTATAAAGACCTAAGAGATTCAGGATTGAGAAAAGGAGCGATCCTATGCATTGATAAAGGCATTATTGAGAATTCATCTAATAATAAAATTTGTGCTCAATTATATACACTAAAAGGCATAGAAATTTTCCAAGAGCTTTCCGAAAAGATGCTAATGCTTATTGATATGGAAAAAGAGTCTAGAGATGATAAAGATTTCTTACAAAGAAGTGACAGTGGCAAGATAATTTTCTATGCGATTTTTGATAGTGATGAAATCCACAACATTTCTGCAAGTATTCTTCAGGCTCTTGATTGCGCGATAAAATTAGATCCGACCTTTGCTGTTGCTTGGAACTTGAAAAATCTGGCCTTATTCCTAAATGGGAAATGGAAAGAAGCGATAGAATCCATTGAAATCACGCTTCAAATAGCTAGATTAGATGATGAAGAAATTGCCAAATTATTAGTGTTAAAAGCATGGCTTTGCTATGTTTTAGACGATATTGATGAGGCTTTAGAATGTATATCTGAGGTCGTGATGATGGATAATGAGGATACTAGATCCTACAAAAATGCACTCATTTTTTTTACAATTATACGTGAGGAAATCCCTAAAGGTGATATCGAATTTCGAGAATAGCGTGCAAGATCAAGGTCTAATCCCTAATTCAGCCAACTCCTTTTTCCAGCCAATCAAGAAATCAATCAAATCCTGATCCTCTAGCGGCAAAAGGATGATCTTTATCCTTCCGTTTCCGAGAGTAAAGCATAACCTTGAACGCTGCTGCATGTGGTTTTGATTTTTAGTGCTTCGTCTACTTCGCCGGAGAGTACTTCATGATATTCGCCAATATCAATATTAAGAGGCATTCCTTCTAAATTCATTAAGCCGGTTTTTTCATCATCTCCGAAGAGTAGTTGAATTTCTGAGCAGTGGCCTTCTAAATTCGAAAAGTAGCTTGTTATCATCATTTTAGCCACAGAAAGCCAACATCCTGCCCTAGGAGTTGCTATCGTGAAAATTCCGGCCTCTGAAATATCTATATCTTGTTCAATATCAATTTTAATCCATCTATAAATCATGAAAAATCACGTCCTTAAGAGCCTGTTAATTCCTTCGCGAAGAAGTCGTAAGCTACAACTTTTGAAGATCCTGGGGTTCTAATCTTTCTCACGAGAGAAAACACTTGAAAATTTTGGTTTACCGTTGCGCTGTCTACTTCTTTTGTATAGCCTTCAATCTGGAATTGATCCAGCGTTTCCATCTCGTGATAAACACGGCAATAGTACAAATTTTCGATAGCAACACCGGCATAGCCAAATTCAAGTAAATCGCTTTTCGTGGTAACTTCTTGAAAATAACATGGATAATTAGTATAAATTGTAGTATCCTCGCCGGGAATTGTCATAATTTCCCCTGCGGCGTCCTTTGCTTGAATTTTTAAATCAGCCACAGGAAGCTCTAAGCCGGAATACGTAGCCGTGAAATTAAGGACGGAAGTTATCGCACACGCTACGGATTTTGAAGTAAGCGAACCTTCGGAATTCCAAAAATCCCACAAGATAGTTTTTTGAACGGGTGTAGCACCATTCAAAAGATTGAATACTATTGAGACTTCACTATAAAAACCGTGATCTTTCAGAGTGCAATATAGGGTCGTTGAAGGTGTGGTTAAGACTCCGGCGTCCACAGTTTGCTCAGTGCCGGAAGGCGCGGGCGCAAAGCCAAAAAACGCATCGGCTGATGCCCCACTCGTGCTTTCAGAGATTATCATTCTATTAGGCATATTGAATAATCTGCGCTTCATGTAATGAAAACCCCGGCTTTGCGTTCTTTATAATCTTCATCGGCTTTTTGTGCATTTTCTAAAGTTCTGAGATAATTATAATAATATGAAGATCCTTGTCTATTCGCGAACCTTGAAACGCTTGTGTCTTGATTAAATACAACTTTTGCCGCATTCCACTCAGGCTGCCCAATTTGCAGATAATCCCCGATCAGATAAGCTAAAGCCCTTTTAGTGGTAATATCGCTAACTGTGGTTAAATTCAGGCGTGTTAGATCATTCGCGAGTTCTTCCTCAGCCTGATCAAGGAGTTCTGTGAATTCTGCATAGAGCAAATCGGCGGTTGTGCCTTCTTCCGGTGTCGCTTCACTTTCGGCCCCGCTCTGGATTGTCTCAATAGTGGTTAAGGTTTGCAGAGATGTTATAATATCGCCTTCAGTGACAGTCATAAGGAAACCTCAGAAAAATAAGACAGCCCTAAGAAGTAGGCAGTCTATATCCAATTACAGTTCCGTTGGTGTTATTAATCGCGATGTAAATCTTACCGTCGGCTTGTTCAAACCTTGAACTCTCAAGCGGTCCTATGAGGCGTGTAGAACTCTTAGGGATTGTTAGGCTGAGATTCCCCAGGCCCGAGCGGAAATAAACACCCTTTTGGACGGTCACGTTCAATCCGGCAGCGGCGGCGGTGTTAGCTACCAGAAGAATAAGGCGGTTATCTTTAGAAGAGTTGATTTGCATTCCAGAAGTGCTATTAAGGGCTGTAGCTGTCGCAGGGGTCACATAAGAATCCATAACGCACTGGCTCTCGTTAATCGTAGTCTTAGCTTCGGCAAGACCTGAGAATGAAGCAAACACCAGGATTACAACAAGAGTTGCAGGCCACAAAAAAATTTTGGACATTTTAGTCACTCCTTAAGCGGTTTTGCTGCAAGTCATCATTGCCAGTGTGGAGGGTCTAGTTACCTTTGCGCCAAACAAATGAAGGGCCTTTACAGCGTCGGAGAAAGCATCCTCGGGCCTGTAAGCTTCTACCTGATTGATCTGTTCGCCGTAGGTTACAGCGCCGCTATAGCCTGCTATAACCTTGTAAAGGGTTCCGGTCGTGTTGGGTACGTTATTAGATTCCAGCACGTCAAAGCCAGCCACACGAGTTACTATGCCGTTCCTCAGGGCTTCGGAAGATCCAGAAGCAGAGATATTAGAGAAGCGATCATCTTTGGCCAATCGACCAGAAATCCAAGGCGGGACAATTACCCATCTGTTGAACTTAGGAGTATTATTTTCAGTGAGAAGGACGCTCAGGTCAGTCAAGTAATCGTAAACTGTGCTTCCATCTGTTGAATTTGGCACAATGGGGCTAATATCGGTTCCAAGCTTGTTTCCGGCGGATATGTTAGCTTCCATCTGAGCGGCAACGTATTGATCGGCAACATCACCCAAAGCATAAGCCGCTTCGCTCATGGCCATATCCATAACGGTAGCGGCTCCTTGGGCCTTATCTACATCGTCAACTTCAAAGTTAGTGTAGTTTGCCTGATTTATAACAAGTGTGGTTGCAGCATCGGAAAGAATATCAGGCGCTTCAATGCCTACGTTCCTAACATAAGGCCGAGCGGTTACCGGGGCTATTCCGTTAATGTGGCAAGTGTCGCCTACGTTCTTAATATCTCCGGTGTAATCTCGATTACAAACCCCAATCTGTGAATAAACAAGGGCTTTGTTCAAATTCGCTAACAAGCGGGCACTCCAGACTTCGCCAAGAAATGTATCAAGTGTCATTTGTAATTAAACCTCATTAAATTTTATTTATATTCCCGATTTGAGAGCCTTTTGAACGGCTTCCCAGTTCGTGTTTATTTCCTGTGGACTCATTCGCTTAATTGATTCTCTGGTAATTATAATTGGTTTCGTATTCGCTGGATTTGTATCGCTGCCTATCGGTTCCGGCGCTGGTTTAGATTTTTCAACCAGTGTCTTAATAACCTGAATTTCGGCTTTGATTTCATCCTGAGTTTTGCCAGTTAGCTTTTGAGTCCATTCTGTTGGTAAACCGGCCTCTTTAATGAGATTTTCAGTATCAATTGCAGTGATTTTGCCTTTAAGAGTCTCATTTTCAGCCGTAAGTGAATTGATTGTTTCAGTATGCTTATCCCTTTCACGAAAAACTCTTTCAGATATGATACTGTCAAGCTTTTCTTGTGTGAAAGTAAGTAATTTTGATTCTTCATCCATTTTAAAAACTCCCAGATTTCCACAGAAAACATTTCTGTGGTGGCTCTGTAAACCATTAATAATATATTTAAATAATAATATTATTACTATATAAAGTTTACGCTTGAATATAAATTATTGAAATTAAATAGAGATAAATAGTGAATATTGTAATGATTGATTAAGGAGGGTTGAAAGTAAAACAATTCATTTTGCTGCTAGTATTGATTGCGTTTGTCTTGCCTATCGTAAACGCTGCTCCTGATAGTGTTGTGACTGGTCCTTATAAGGTGTCGTTTGATTTAGGATTAAGGAGTGACGAATATGCCGTTAATGTTACTGCTCCCGTGATAACTGAAACGTTAGGCGGGGATAAATTAACACAATATTCAGTGCTTATAAATCCTGGTACTTATTTTGGTGCAGCAATTAAGATAGAATACTCGGAAGAAAAGCGCGCAATCATAACAGGTCCTGATTGGGAATTGGTTTTAAAATCATCAGCCGGGGATGATCCACGTGTTTCAGGGATCGTGTCGGATACACGGGTGATAGATGGCGCTAGTGGAGCAATCGTTTCAGCGATGGTAAAATTGGATTCAGAAACTATTGTAGATGAATATCATGCCATTTATCAGGCTCCATTCGACCCAACTCATGCACTAGTTATAATAACCTCTTATTATCCTTGGGACAAGGGAACCTTGCAGCTATTGAAAACAATTCATGTAGAAAAGGTTTAGTGGAATGAAGCTTCATTCCACTGCTATTTCATTTTTAAGTTCCTCAGCCACAGGCCCTTCCAAATTAGCAATCTGAGCCATCTCTACCGGGTCTTCGGGAAGGCCATCTCTCCAGCCTATCTTAATATCTACCAATTCCACAGCATCAGGCACTTTCTTTTGAACCTCAATTTGAGAAGCAAGTTTTAGGGCTTTGCGCATTTTGGGTTCAATCGACAATTTCAAGCGATTAACCTTTGAAAGAGTGCTTATTAGTAGCCTTTTTAGAGCTGCGGAAGAATCCGCCCTTTGAAGCTTCTTAGGATCGCCAAAGAGAACAGAACTTGTTTCACTCAGAGCATATAATTGATCTAAGAGAAATTCCATTTGCTTAAAAGCACTATCAAGCTTGCCATCCCATGTTATATACTCAGGCGCTTTCTCTCCACTTTCTAAAGGCCAAAACTTCCCGCCGCTCGTGAAAATAGGCTCTCCGGTGTCTGGATCATTGATAAGGCACGACTCAGGCCCGGCCATGTTTGGATCACTATGTTTGTTCAATATGCGTGTTATATGGCAAATTCTTAACTCTAATTGCTCAATTAATGAGTTTATGTCTTCATAATCTGATTGACCAAATGGATTATCAGAGGTTTGCAGGTTAAAGATAGGGATAATGAGAAAATCATTTACGCCGGTGTTTTGTTCATCCTTTAAGGTTTTATATCGAGGATGAGATGAAATAGGCTTAATCTGCTTGCCGATTTTGCCGTTATCGAGTTCATAAAGGCGGTTTTCTACTTTGCTTTTGCTGTGGACCTCCCCGCGGAGGTAGCTTGTTTTCTTGCCTTCCCAATCGATTTCTTCAAAAGTCCATGCTAGGACATGGTATTGAATCTTTTTAATATTATCTGGATTTACCACAGGATAATAAAAGGCAGGGTTTTGAGATTCAATAGTTGCTCTTTCGCCGTCAAAGCCTATTTTTATTATCCCTGGAGAATATCTTAAAGTATCAAGGGTTACTTCATAACCAGTATTATAAAAATCATTGTATTCTATTAAGGATTTAAGATACTTATCAGAAGTACTTGAGGAAATGTTAGGCGTTTCACCCCATAGCATGTTTGCAAAGGTTGTTGTAAGTCTCTTATGCCAGTTAAGGGAGAAGGCTAGAACGGAACTTTCATCTTCTCTTAGGAGTCGGTTTAAATCTGTGAAAACGCTTGAATGGTGGCCTTCAAAAAGGAGCTTATTCTTTTCATAGCTTTCCAGCCTAAGTTTTGTATCTAAATCATCCACAGGCCAGGACATTCCAGTTGATAAGAAATTTAAATTTGTTAACAATAAAATCACTTCTTTGGTAAATCTACAGGCATTTTATTATAATTATGATTGAAAATTTCATTGACACCATAACGAAGAGAATCTGCGGCGTGATCATTTGCCTTAAGTGGTTTATCAATTCCCATTTCCTGCGCTTTTGGGTCCCATTCGTAATTTTGAATCTCTTCTATTAGTTTGGTACAATTTTTATAAATATATAGATCTTCATTTGCAAGAGCCTTAGCAGTTAAACGGATTCCATCAATTACATCGTTATTGGCAAATCCAATTCTATATTTTCGCAAGCTGCGGACTTCGTTTATAAAGCTAGAAGCTGAAGGATCAACTAGGATTTTCTGGGGAAATTTTTGATTTATAAATTTAATCAAGTCATCTGCATATTGTTTATCAGTCTTTTGTCTTCCTTCTTTGCGGCTATCGAAAAAGTATTCATTATATACAAACCACTTTCCTTTAGATCTTCCAAATGCCAAGAAGCAAGTTGGATTGGCCGTGCCATAATCTACAGATATATAAATTTTATCAAATTTTTCTGGTAATTCATTGACTACATTTTTATTTATATCAAACTCTGAATACACTGCACCCGTGGCATTTATCCACAGCCCTAAGACGTATCGACTATGCCAAAGTCCGGTATACTCTTTTTTAAGATCGGCGACGTATTCCGGGTCTATACTTGGATTGTCATCAAGTGTAAAATGGAAAGATATAAGGTTTAATTCTTTCTCTCTGTCAAGAAACTTGACCTTAAGCCAGTGTCTACAAGACTCAGGATTAGCCGTCCCAAAGAATTTAGCTCCTTTGACTGATAAGCCGGAAAGCATCATATTGAAAAACGATTCAGGCCAAAGGGGTACTTCGTCGCCGTATGCCCCTGATAAAGTTCTGCCTTGAATTTTATCTTTAGATTTTTCATCATTTGCGCCAACAACGTCTATTTTTCGGCCATAAAGGATTACTTCGCCAGTTATTCTTTTGTAAACAAAGTTTTTGGGGCCTACAAACTCTGCGATGACATCCAGCACGTTTTTCTCTAAGGACTTTTGGGTCTTTCCGACCATCAAAAGGTTGCCAGGTGGGCAGGTTATGGTGTATTCAATCCAGCGAATTATTGAGCTAACAGTCTTGCTAGAACGCTTAGCACCTTGCCACAGGTTGAGACGTTTATTGGAGTGCAAAATTGAATAGCGAGCTTTGCCAACTGGAAGATCTAACATATTGATAACACCATAATTTAAAATATAATTTATATAAATAATAATATTATTAATATTTAAAGGTTTCGGTAAAAGGTCGAAAAAAGCTCAAAAAATTTATAGTGCATTAGCGGACCGCCTTTCAACTGTTAAAAGGGAAAGCCCCAGTTAATTAAATAAAAATGTTTTTATAAACTTTATAATTCAATTACTTAAGAATTATTAAACTTATCAACTTTTTATTTCTTATCAATCTCAGTATATCTTTCCAGCCCTTCGCGAAGCTGAATTTATAAGTTCTACAATCGTTTTGCCACAGATAATTATATCTTATTAATTTAATAATCTTTGTAAGCCTCTAAGATTGCAAAACTCCTATACTTTGATAGTTTAGGACATGGGCAAAAAGATCTTTTGCTTATAAAGTAGGTGACTTTGCAGAGATTTAAAAACTTATTAAGTTTAAAATACTTATGAAGTAATCATTAGATTATTAGGCAAACTGATTAAGAATCGAATACTAGAGAAATAGCGCAAAAACGCTATGAATAGGCGTTGAATTTAATTCTCATATTTTTATCAATAGTAAAAAAGCTCTCCCTTCATGCAGTTGCGCGCTATACGATTTTTGGCCTTTTTCACTCAATCGATAGCAATAGACTTGATTTGCCTAAAATCCTTGTTTTCATTCCTATATAGTATGTTTTTTCGAGTTTACAAAAAATTAATTTGATACAGCTTATTAAAAGATATGAATACTTATCAAACTTCATAAACTTATTAAGAGAATATAGGTTTAGCCTTTTGGGGCTAAACCAGTCCGAGCCATCAGGCGAGGTAGAGCGAGCCTTGCAAGGCGAGCGTTAAAGAGTAGTAACGGTTATCTCGGGCAAAGCTTCGGGAAGATTCTTTTCTACCTTCTCATCTTCCTTAAGTTTTTTCATTAATCTTTCGAATTCGGACTTTGCATCTTCAAAGTTTTCTAAATTATCTCCAATACTATTTTTAGCAATTAATTGTGTTCGTTCAAGCATTTTCATTAATTTATCTAAATCAGATAAATTATATTCTTGCTTTTTAATAATTAAATCCAATTTCTTAATAATAATCATGAGGGTTTGTGATGCTGCTTGATAAGCTTTTCTTTGAAACTTTTCATATTCCGCTTTAGGATCTTCAATCTCTATGTCACCTTCATTGAGAGAAAGAGATAGTACATACGCGGCTCTTTTCTGCTTCCAGTTATCCCGTCTTGCAACCTGACGAAGATAACCTACATCAACATTAAATCTTTCAGCTATCTCTTTCTTATTCAACCATTTGGTTTTTCCATCTTCTTCTAATCCTTTTGTGTAAGCTAATTCAATCTCAGGCCATTGATACTTAAGATAAACCATATTAATAATCACCAGTTTTATAATTATTAATTTTTAATATATTTATAGATATATAAAGCTTGCGGCATGAATTAAACTTAATATTGTCCACAGGGTTGTTCATTCCTACCTTTCTGTAACAGGTCAGTTTTTTAAAAAATCAATATCATCCAAAGCATTTTAGGTTTTTCTGTAACAGGTTGTAACCGGTTTGTAACAGGTTACTAAAAAATATATTTTTTTAAAAACCAATAACTGTAACAGCATTTATTCTATATATTATTTAATTTGTAACAGGTGTAACAGGAATATGCAATATTTTACAGTAAAATATTTGAAAGCCTGCGGGAGAGAACACCCTGTGGAAAAAGTAGTAAAAATTTGAAATTTTTCTACGGAAAGTTTTCAAAACCCCAAAAACCTGTTACACCTGTTACAAAACCTAAAAATGCGTCGGTTGATGTCGGTTTTAAAAAAATTGACCTGTTACAAACCTGTTACAACCTGTTACAAAATTCACAAAATGCACCATTAGATAGCGATTTAAAAAGTAATAGATCCTGTTACAAACTACCATGAATCATCCCCATATTCTCTTTTCAAGTTTTGATATGTCTCTGAAAGGTGTTTGCATTGATAAGAATCTCCATTCGATCCCTTATTGAGTATTTCAGTCATATCAGCTATTGCTCTATTATACTTCTCTTTATCAAACCTAACTCCCGAGTAAACCCTTTTGGTCTCTTTGCCAAAGCGCTTTGTTGGTGAGCAGCACCCAGCTAGATTTGAAAATATTTTTCCAAAAGAATTCTTATTTAGGATGGAAGCATTAGCCAAAGTAGCCCATTTTTTGAAAGCCTCATAGAGATCTTCTATAACAGTATATTCGCTTTCATTAACCTCGAATACCATGCAAAATTGATTCTTGAACTCTTCAATTGAATAGACCTGCTTTTCATATCCCTCTGTAAGATGCTCACAGGCAGGATAAGACCTTTTAGGGACTATCTCTTTTGCCAGGCTAATTAGAACATTTAAATAGCCGCTAAGCTCTTCCTCTGTGGTTATCCTCTCGTGCAATTTTTCATCGATCTTTCTTTGTGTCGGATCTTCAGGATCAGGGTTTTCTGTGAAATAGTAAGGCGTATTGACTCTTCTAAACCTTCTGGTAAAACCCCTTGATTCGTCGTCAAACCTGGGAGGATCGTTTGCATCGATATTTACTTTGCAGAACGGAACAAAGCTAAGGCAGCCCTTATACTTCTGATCTGTTGTAACCTGATCATCTCCGGTTAGAGTCTTTAGAATTGCCGTGCTGTATTTTTCACCGTTCTTTTCATTCCTCTTAGCTTCTCCACAATGAAGGATTCTCTTTCTGGAAAGCTCCGATACAATAAAATTCTTATTATTGAGATCTTTTAAGGAGATATCCGCTATAGTTAGCGCGCCAAAGAACTTTCGCCTGAATTTCTGCCTTTGTCCTTTACCATTTCCACCAAGTCCTAAAAACATCGCGATGTAAGGCCATGCTTGAAGATTCAAAGCTGCTAAATCATCGGAGATCATTGCCATCTTTGAGCAATCATCAGAGCAAATACTATCATAGAACTTGAATATTTCTGGACATTTGGCATTAGGTTTAAAGTCCACAGGTAGGACCAACTCTTCGCTTATGTAATCCTTAGACTCCATTGGCCTCACTTCGCCGGTTATCAAGTCGCAAACATAACCGTTTTTAGTTCCTACTAAGGTAGGCTTTCCCGTGTCAAATTCTACAGGATCTTTTCTCAGATCGTTCTTAATTCGTCTTTTTACTTCTGAGATATTCCCTTGCTTTGAAAGGTCTTCAGCTACTTTATCACATATTTCCTCAATTAAGAAGTCTCCGCCTTTAGTCCAAAGCCCATTATCGCCGCAAGTCCAAAGAGAAGGTTCTTTTGTTTGAATTTCCCATGAGGCAAGTTTAAAAGGTACTTTGTCCAAGATTGATTTAGCTGCCTTTGTGGGCGAAAATTGAAGTTTCTTGTCCTTATCCTTGGTAAGATCAGAAATTGAAATGCCGTGGTGGACTTTGTAAATTTTTCTCAAACCTTGAATTGCTTTATTTATGGTTCCGGCTCTATAATCGTCTCTTTCCCATTTATCTCTCATTAAAAGAGAAGACCTGAAAATTCTATCTATTTGTTCCAGCTTTTGAGTATAGAAAGCAATCCCATTACATAGAGCTAGGTCTGCCCTACTATCATCATAGTCATATTCTGAAGTGTCACCACCTTCATAGAGTCTCTTAAATTTACCGTTGCTTTCCGTTAGACCTAACTCTATTATCTTTTCATCTTCTAAATCCGGGCTTTTACCTAAATTTTCTGCTTTCTCTGCGGGAAAATCTTCGCTCTTTTTGATCCTGCTTTGAAGCTCTTCAGCAAAAGCCTGATGATCTCTAATAACCGTAGGGAAGCCTTCAATGACCCAACCAGTCATAGAAATAATTCTACTATGATCATAAATTTCTATTTTATGACCTTCGTCGTCTATTACTCCTCGATTTCTCCCTTCTGGAAGTTTCGCTTTAATGATAATATGAATACCTTCCTTAGAGCGTGAAACTTCGGCATAACTATCAACCACTTTTTCAAGGATTTCCGCCGCCCAAGGCGCAATTTCTCCTGTGGACTTATTGATACAATCGTCTAAGTCGATAAGACAATAAGGATCATCATCGCTTAAAGCAAATCCCGGACCGAGTTCAGGGGTAA
>Ga0172381_10006306_pt1 | contig 11898 bp, 10 predicted proteins | sample Leawel6488metaG_FD_119754 | JGI IMG/M metagenome (GOLD analysis project Ga0172381, IMG submission 119754) | Leachate microbial communities from a municipal landfill in Southern Ontario, Canada - Leachate well 64-88 metaG | ecosystem: Engineered > Solid waste > Landfill > Unclassified | place...
GCCGGACCTTGCGTTGATCTATTCCTGCCTGCCGGCGGCGGCTTCCGCTAAATTTACCACCAACAGTATTATTGCCGCTCCGCTGGTGGTTTGCAAGGAACACCTGGCTGCGGCGGAGAGTTTTCGCGCGGTATTGGTCAACAGCGGGAACGCCAACTGTTTTACCGGCAAGGCCGGTATCCGGGATGCCCGGGATACCGCGGATCGGCTTGCGCGGGAACTGGGCGTTCCGTCAAAAAGCATCCTGGTCAATTCCACCGGCATTATCGGCAAAAGGCTTGATAAAGAAAAAATAAAAAAAGCGATCCCGGCGCTGGTCTCCGGATTGTCTGCGCCGGGGATTGCGCGGGCGGAGAAAGCGATCATGACCACCGATACTTTTACCAAACACGCGGGTTTGAGCCTGAAGGCCGGGGGCAAAAGGGTTAATATCTGCGGGATCGCCAAGGGCGCGGGGATGATCGCCCCGGACATGGCGACGATGCTCTGTTTTATCCTTACCGACGCCGTGATCAGCCGGAAAACGCTTGATAAAATTTTAGGGGAAGCGGTTGAAAAGTCTTTTAACCGCATCACGGTCGACGGTTGTATGAGCACCAATGATACGGTCCTGGCGCTGGCTAACGGCGCCGCCGGCAATAAACCGATTTCCGGGGGCAGGGACCTTGAGGTTTTCTCCAGAGGGCTTGATATTGTTTGCCTGGAACTGGCGAAGATGGTGGTGATGGACGCCGAAGGGGCGACCAAATTTATCCGGATCGATGTCTGCCGGGCCGGGAGCGTAGATGAAGCCAAAAAAGTAGCCCTGGCAATCGCGAATTCCATGCTTTTTAAAACCGCGGTTTTCGGGGAGAATCCCAATTTCGGGAGGGTGGCCGCGGCGGTCGGCGCCAGCGGTTTCGGTATTAAGGAGGGGCAGCTAAAGATTAAGTTGGGTAAATTGAAAGGCAGGCAGGTAAAAGTTACGGTAGACCTGTCGCAAGGTAAAGCTGAATGCACGGTTTACACCAGCGACCTGGCTCCGGGATATATAAAAATCAACGCGGCTTATAATTAACTCGAGGTTTTAAAGAAAGGTGTCTTCATGGAAGAGGCAATCAGGAAAGCGGACGTCTTAATCGAAGCGTTACCATATATTAAAAGGTTCCATAAAAAAGTAATCGTGATCAAATACGGCGGGAGTATCCTGGGCGAGGAAAAGATCCGTAAGGGGATACTTGAGGATATTGTGTTCTTGAGTTTTATGGGCCTGCGGCCGGTCCTGGTGCACGGGGGAGGCCCGAATATCAGCGAACGGATGCGCGCTCTGGGCAAGAAAACCGAATTCGTCGAGGGGATGCGGGTTACCGACGAGGAAACCCTGCGCCTGGTAGAGGAAGAGCTGCTGGTGTTAAATGGCCTGATCGTGAAGGAATTAAACGAGCTGGGGGCGAAGGCGGTAGGCTTAAACGGAAAAGATAACGACCTGATCCAGGTCGAGAAAAAGAAGGTCAACGGCGGAAAGATTGACATCGGGCTGGTGGGACAGATTACCGGTATTAATACCCACTTTCTGTCGGAAGAGTTAAAAAAAGACCGCGTGGCGGTAGTCCTGCCGATGGGGCGCGGCAAGGATAAAAAGGATTATAATGTCAACGCCGATGAGGCGGCTTCCAGTGTCGCCTCAAACATGCAGGCGGAGAAGCTTGTCCTTCTCACAAACGTCAAGGGGATCATGCGTGATCCCGAGGATACGCGTTCTTTTATCTCCACCCTTACGGTGGATGAGGTAAGCGGGTTGATCGAAAATAAGGTTATCCAGCAGGGAATGATCCCCAAGGTAATGGCCTGCGTGGAAGCGATAAACGGCGGGGTAAAAAAGACCCATATTATCGACGCGCGCACGCCGCACGGACTACTCCTGGAAATTTTTACCGACCAGGGGGTGGGAAGCGAGATTATAAAATGAAATTAGAGGAAATTTTTCAGACATACCGGGAGAATATTCAGCCTACTTACAACAAGATACCGCTGGTATTCGTTAAAGGCAAAGGATCCAAGCTTTGGGATCTCCAGGGTAAGGTCTACCTGGATTTTTTTCCGGGTTGGGGGGTGGGCAGCCTGGGGCATTGCCATCCCAAAGTAATGCAGGGGGTGCGGGACCAGATCGGCAAGTTGATCTTTGTCCCGAATAATTATTACCACCCTTTCCAGGCTAAGCTTGCCAAGGAGCTTATTTATTTAAGTTTCCCCGGGAAAGTATTTTTCGCCAACTCCGGGGCAGAGGCTAATGAAGCGGCAATCAAGCTGGCCCGGAAGTTCGGTTCCGCCCGGGGCAGATACGAGATTATTACCTTCGAGAACGCTTTTCACGGCCGGACGCTTGCGGCGCTTGCGGCTACGGGCCAGAAAAAATACCAGGCGGGATTTGAACCGATCCCGGAAGGTTTTAAACAGGTTAAGTTTAACGACCTGGAAGCGGTAAAAAACGCGGTCGGTGAAAAAACGGCGGCGATAATGCTGGAGCTGGTCCAGGGCGAGGGAGGGGTAAACCCGGCGGGAAAAGATTTCGTCCTTGGTTTAAGGAAGATCTGCGATGAGAACAAAATTCTCCTTATCATTGACGAAGTGCAGACCGGGATCGGCCGGACAGGCAGGATGTTCTGCTACCAGGGTTACGGTATTATCCCGGATGTGATGACTCTGGCTAAGGCTTTGGGCGGAGGCCTGCCGATCGGGGCGATGATCGCTAAAAAAGAATTCGCCGATTTACTTACCCCGGGGACGCATGCTTCGACTTTCGGGGGCGGTCCGGTTATCTGCAGGGCGGCTTTAGGGGTCCTGAAGGCGATGGATAAGGAAAAGGTTTTAAATAATTGCCGTAAGACGGGGGATTATCTCCTGGAAAAATTGAGCGGCTTAAAGGATAAATATCCGGTGATTAAAGAGGTGCGGGGTATAGGCCTGATGCTGGGGGTGGAGCTGAATATCCCGGGTAAACAGATTGTTCAGGATGCCATGGAGCGGGGGCTTCTTATCAATTGCACCCATGATAACGTGTTAAGGCTGATGCCGGCTTTAAATATTACCCTGAAAGAGGCCGGCCAGGGGTTCAACATATTAAAGGCGGTCCTGAAAAACCTGTAATCTTGTATAGCAGCGTGGGGAGAAAAATGAAAAAAAACCTGATTTCGATTCTAGACCTTTCCTCCGAAGAGATCTATGATTTGTTTAATCTTACCGTTAAGCTGAAGAAAAATAAGGCCGCTTATTCCAGGACACTCTCAGGGAAAAGCCTGGCGCTGGTTTTTCAGAAGCCTTCCAACCGGACGAGAGTATCTTTCGAGGTTGGGATGTATCAGCTGGGAGGGCAGGCGGTTTACCTGTCTCCGGGAGAGATAAATCTCGGGGTGCGGGAAGCGGTTAAGGACGTCGCTGCGACTATTTCGCGTTACGCCGACGGGATTGTCTTAAGGACTTTTCAGCATCAGAACTGCCTGGATATGGCGGAGGCTTCACGCGTTCCGGTGATCAACGGGCTTTCGGATTTTTCGCACCCCTGCCAGGCGCTGGCGGACCTTTTTACAGTCAGGGAGAAATTAAAAGATTTGAGAAAAGTTACCCTGGCTTACGTCGGCGACGGGAATAATGTCTGCAACTCCCTGCTTTTCGCCGCGGCAAAGACCGGGATGCATATCGCGGTAGCCACCCCCGAAGGCTACGCTCCGGCGGAGAGCGTGCTCAAGGAATCTTTAAAACTTGCCGCGGGTTCAGGAAGCCGTATCACAGTCGGCGAGGATCCTTTGAAAGCGGTCGAGGGGGCGCAGGTGGTTTATACCGATGTCTGGGCGAGCATGGGGCAGGAAGAGGAAATCAACAAGAGAAAAATTATCTTTAAAGATTTTCAGATTAATGCTAGACTTTTAGCTAAAGCAGCGCCGGGCGCGCTGGTGATGCATTGCCTGCCCGCGCACCGGGGGGAAGAGATTACGGATGAAGTGATGGACAGCGTAAACTCCGTGGTTTTTGACCAGGCGGAAAACCGGATGCACGTGCAGAAGGCGGTATTGATTAAACTTCTGGGAAAAAGATAGAACTTTCAGCTTTCAGCTATCAACCTTCAGCTGTCGGCTAAAACCGTTAGGGGAGTTTAAATGAAGAAAGTAGTGTTGGCTTATTCGGGCGGACTTGATACTTCTTGCATCGTGAGGTGGCTTAAAGAGAGAGGATATGATGTAATCTGTTTTGTCGCCGACCTCGGCCAGGGGCTGGGTAAGGGAGAAGATTTCGAGAAGATCGAGGCGCGCGCCCTGGCGGCGGGGGCCTCCAAGGTTTACGTGCGCGACCTGCAGGAAGAGTTTATCAAGGATTATATTCTTCCTTCGCTTGCGGCGGGCGCGGTTTACGAAGGCAAATATCTTTTAGCTACCGCTCTGGGCAGGCCTTTGATCGCCAAATACCTGGTGCAGATCGCGCATAAGGAGAAGGCGGTAGCGGTTGCTCACGGGTGCACCGGCAAGGGTAACGACCAGGTGCGGCTTGAGGTGGCGGTGGGGATACTTGACCCGAAATTGGAGATTCTCGCTCCGGTCCGGGAATGGGAATTCAAATCCCGCGAGGAAGAGATTGAATACGCCTTAAAATACAATATTCCGATCGATGTCACCAAGAAGAAACCTTACAGTATCGACCGTAACATCTGGGGGATAAGCATTGAAGCGGGAATCCTTGAGGATCTGGAGCAGGAACCCCCGGAAGACGCTTATATGATCACCAGGAGCCCGACGCATTCTTCGGGTTATCCCCGGTATATCGAGATCGGTTTTTCAAAGGGCGTGCCCGTGAAAATCGACGGGAAAACGATGAAAATGAAAGATTTGATTACCCTTTTAAACGAAGTGGGCGGGCACTTCGGGGTGGGCAGGAGCGATATGGTGGAGAACCGCCTGGTGGGAATAAAATCCCGCGAGATTTACGAAGCTCCCGCGGCGACCATCCTGCATCAGGCGCATAAAGAACTGGAGGCGTTGGTGCTGGACCGCGAGCTATCGCATTTTAAGGAAACGGTCAGCCTGAAGTACGCCGAGCTTGTCTATTACGGGTTGTGGTTTTCCGCTTTAAAGGACGCCCTGGACGGCTTTGTCGCCAGGACACAGAAATTTGTCAGCGGCACTATCAGGCTCAAATTGCAGAAGGGCTCATGTGTTGTAGCGGGAAGGAAGTCGGCGAACTCGCTTTATAAAAAAGAGTTGAGCACTTACGGTGAGGATGATAAATTCGACCAGAAGCTTGCCGAAGGATTTATCAGGCTGTGGGCGATGCCTTATAAGAGATAGTTATAGTAGATAGTAGTTAGTAGGTAGAATGTAGGAAAACAAGAAAGGAAATATGGCAAAGAAATTGTGGGGCGGAAGATTCAGCAAGAAAACCGATCCGGCGGTGGAAAAATTCACCAAATCCATCCACTATGATTATAAGCTTGCGCCTTACGATATTATCGGTTCGCTGATCCAGACCACGGTTCTTAAAGACGCCGGTTATTTAAACGCCGGGGAGGCCGGAAAACTTTCCGCGGCCCTGGAATCCATCGGAAAGAGCGTTGAAAACGGGAGTTTCCGGTATGACAAAAACTCCGAAGACATCCATACCGACATTCAGAATAAACTGCAGGGTAGGGTTAACGGGCTGGCGTTAAAACTGCATACCGCCCGTTCGAGGAATGACCAGGTTATTTTTTCAACCAGGCTTTATTGCCTTGACGCGGCGCGGAAAGCGGGCCTAAAGATCGAAGCTTTGATCAAGGCGGTCTCTGTCCTTTCTTGCAGGGGTTCCAACCAAAAAATGATCCTGCCCGGTTTTACTCATATGCAGCATGCCCAGCCGGTTTATCTTAAAGATTATCTGCGGGCATATATCGAGATGCTCTCCCGGGACAAAGCCAGGATAGATGGTATTATCGCGGGCTTGCCGCTTAAGATGGGGGCGGGGGCATTGGCCGGCACCCCGATAAGGGCGGAAGTCTACCGGAAGGCTATCCTGAAAGTCTTGAAGAAGTATAAGTGTTTTCCGAAGGCGAAGGTCGGCAGTGTTACTAATTCCCTGGATACGGTAAGCGACAGGGATTTTGTGATCGAGTCGGCCGGGGCCCTGGCGATGCTGGCGACACATCTTTCAAGGCTGGCGGAAGATTTAATTATCTGGTCGAGCAGGGAGTTCGGTTTTGTGGAGATCGATGAGGCTTTCTGCACCGGAAGTTCTTTGATGCCTCAGAAAAAAAACGCCGATGTCCTGGAGATGGTGCGGGGTTATGCCGGAAGGATAACCGGGAACCTGGTGAGCCTGCTTACGATGATGAAGGGGCTGCCTTTGACTTATAACCGGGATATGCAGCTTGATAAAGAACCGTTGTTTGAGTCTTTTGAGATTCTTTTTATGGAGCTGGAGGTTTTAAGCGGGTTAATGGCGACACTCAGGTTCAACAAGGCCAGGATCGAAGCTTATCTTGAAGATGAGGGGCTTTACGCCACGGATCTGGTGTATTATCTGGTCGGCAAGAAAATTCCTTTCAGGAAGGCGCATACTATCGTCGGAGAGCTTGTAAAGTATTCCGGGAAGACCGGCGAAAAGATCCGGGAACTGCCGGAGTCTAAGTTAAAGGAATTCTGCGGTTTATTCAGGAAGGAAGAGGTTGTTAAACTGTTCGATCCCAAGAAGTCGGTAGAGTCGAAGCTTTCTATTAAAAGATAATTAGCGGGTGGCTGCCAACGCGAAGCCCCCTGCCTGCCGGCAGGACCCGTAAAAACCGATAAAGGATATTGATGCACGATTTCGGTTACCGAAAAAATTCGCTTTATTGCGAGGGTGTAAAACTTGAGGACCTGGCGAAGAAATTCGCCACCCCGTTTTATGTTTACAGTTATCATACGCTGACCGGCCATTACGAGAAGCTGGCGTCGGCGTTTAAACGCATCAATCCCCTTATCTGTTATTCCGTAAAAGCCAACTCCAATCTTGCGATTTTAAGGGCCCTTACCGCCAGGGGCGCGGGCCTGGATATTGTTTCCGGGGGAGAGCTGTTCCGGGCGCAAAAAGCCCGCTGCCCGGCTTGCCGGATTGTCTACGCCTCGGTAGGCAAGACGGATAGAGAGATTTATGCGGCAATCAAAAAAGGCATATTGTTTTTTAATGTCGAATCCCTGGCGGAACTGGAAAACATCAACCGTATCTCCGGCAGCCTGCGCAAGATTACGCGGGTGGCGATCCGCATCAATCCCGACGTGGAGGCTAAGACCCATAAGTATATCACTACCGGCAAGCTTACCAATAAATTCGGCATCGACCTGAAGAGCGCCTACCGCATACTTTTAAGGCGCGCGGAATTCTCTCATCTGGATATCTGCGGCCTGCATATCCATATCGGTTCGCAAATTACCCAAAGCGCCCCTTTTGTGGAGGCGATCAAGAAGGTTTCCCGTTTTGTCGGCGAGTTAAAAAGCAAAGGGGTGGAGCTCAAGTATTTGAATATCGGCGGGGGGCTGGGGATAGTGTATGACCGGGAAGAGCCGCAAACCGCCCAGATTTACGCCGAAAGGATCATGCCGCTTTTGGAGAAGACCGGCCTCAGGATTATTATGGAGCCGGGGAGGTTTATCGCCGGGAATTCCGGGATACTTATCACCAGGGTTTTATATATCAAGAATACCCCGAAGAAAAAATTCATTATCGTGGATGGCGGGATGAATGACCTGGTCCGCCCGGCGCTTTACGGGGCGCACCATAATATCCTGCCTCTGCGCGCGGTGGCGAAAAAAGAAAAGGCCGATGTGGTGGGGCCGATCTGCGAAAGCGGGGATTTTTTCGCCAAGGAGCGCCCGATCGCCAGGGTTAAGGAAGGGGATTACCTGGCGGTAATGAGCGCGGGGGCCTACGGTTTCAGTATGTCCAGTAATTATAATTCAAGGCCGCGCCCGGCGGAGGTAATGGTTTCCGGGAAAAAAGCGTTTTTGATCAGAAAAAGGGAAATCCCTGCGGACCTCGTGCGTAATGAACTGGTCCCGGAGGGGTTGATCCGGTGAGAAGATGAAAAAAATAATGTTTGCCAAGATGTCCGGAGCGGGGAATGATTTTGTGGTAACGGATTCCAAGATCCCGGGTAACCCGGCGCTCCTGGCGAAAAAGATTTGCGACCGTAAATCCGGTATCGGCGCCGACGGTTTGCTTTTGCTGGGCAGGATGAAAAACGGCGATATCAGGATGAGGATCTTTAACGCCGACGGTTCGGAGGCGGAGATGTGCGGTAACGGGGCGCGCTGCGCAGCGTTTTTCTCAAAACGTAAATCGTTACGCCTGCATACCCCGGCCGGGATTATCGCCGCCAGGGTTTCCGGCGGCAGGGTAAAGATCAAGCTTACCGACCCGCGGGGGCTGCGGATGGATATCCCCCTTAAATTAGGCATCCGGAGGATTAAGGTTAATTTTATCGATACCGGAGTCCCGCACGCGGTAATTTTTGTGAACGGGATCGAAGGCATCGACGTAAAAGGCATCGGTTCCCAGGTCAGGAATCATAAGGAATTTTTCCCCCGCGGGGCGAACGTGAATTTTGTGGAGGAGGAAGGGGCAGGGATGATCCGTGTCCGCACCTACGAAAGAGGGGTGGAGGATGAAACTCTCGCCTGCGGGACGGGAAGCACCGCTTCCGCCCTGGTGTTCGCTTCGAAAAAAGGAATTTCCGGATTGGTAAAAGTTAAAACCCAAAGCGGAGAGATCCTCAGGGTGTATTTTAAGGATGAAGGCGGCAGTTTTACCGATGTCTGGCTGGAAGGCGGCGCCAGGATAGTTTACAAAGGAGAATATTATGTTTAAGGGTTCAATCGTGGCTTTGGTTACCCCCTTTTCCTCTACCCGGGACGGGGGCTCGAGAGTCGACGAAAAAAAATTAAGAGAATTGATAGATTTCCAGATCGATCACGGGACCGGCGGGATAATCCCCTGCGGGACGACCGGGGAATCCGCGACTTTGGATTTCGAGGAACATGAAGCGGTGATCCGGATTACGATCGAACAGTCTAAAAAGCGCGTCCCGGTAATTGCCGGCACGGGGTCGAATTCCACCCGCGAAGCGATCGCGCTTACGCAGCAGGCGGCGGAGGCGGGGGCGGATGCCTCGCTGCAGGTCAGCCCTTACTATAACCGTCCGACGCAAAAGGGGCTTTATGAACATTTTAAGGCGATTGCCGATTCGGTAAAGATCCCGATCGTGCTGTATAATATCGCTTCCCGCACAGGGGTCAATATCGAGCCGGAGACGATCGCTGCCCTGGCTGCGGATTGCAGGAATATCGTGGCGGTAAAAGAGGCTTCCGGGAGTCTCGATCAAATGTCGCGGATCAAGCGGCTTTGCCCCAAGGATTTTGATTTGATTTCCGGAGATGACGCCTTGACCCTGCCGGTATTAAGTATCGGGGGCACGGGGGTGGTTTCGGTTGCCGCTAATATTGTGCCCAAGGAAACGGCGGAGATGGTCGCGGCTTTTCAAAAAGGCGAATTTGAAAAAGCGCTCCGGCTGCATTATAAACTTTTGCCCCTGATAAAAGCTCTTTTTCTGGAGACTAACCCCATCCCGGTAAAAACTGCGATGGGTTTATTGGGAATGTGCGAGCCGGGGTTACGGCTGCCGATGTGCGGGATGTCGGAAGCGAACCTTGAGAAATTAAAGAAGGCGTTGAAGGAATATGGATTATTGAAATCCTGAGCGTTAAACAAATCCATAAAGAACAAAGTAACCTAGAGTAAAAGCAGGTATAGGTAAAGGTAAAGAAAGGCAAATTTTGAGTTTGTTTAGAGTTTAGTGTTTGAAGTTTTAAGCGGGAGGTTTACGTGATCAAACTTGGAATTACGGGTGCTTGCGGGAAGATGGGCAGGCGTATTTATGAACTGGCCTGCCAGGATAAAGATTTTGAGGTTTCCCTGGCGCTGGAGAAAAAAGGGACTCCTTTGATCGGTAAAGATCTTGGCAGGATAAAGGTTTCCTCCAACCTTGACGGTTTGTTCCTGGTCGATGTCCTGGTAGATTTTACTCTCCCGGAAGCGGTGGAGACGCACCTGGATTACGTGGCGAAATATAAAAAGGCTTATGTCCTGGGGACTACGGGTTTAACTCCGGAGCAAAAGGACAAGGTGGATGAGATTTCCAGGGTTGTCCCGGTGGTTTTTACTCCTAATATGTCGGTAGGGGTGAATGTGTTGTTTTCCGTCCTGCCGGAGATCGCCAAACGCCTGGGTCCGGATTACAGCGTGGAGATTATGGAAGCGCACCATAAAGCAAAAAAAGATGCACCCAGCGGAACCGCTAAAAAAATGGCCGAGGTGATCGGGGAGGTTACCGGAAAGAATATCCCGACCCATTCCATACGCCTCGGGGATATCTTCGGGGACCATACGGTGATTTTTTGCGGCAATTCCGAACGTATTGAAATCAAGCATCAGGCGCATTCCCGGGACCTGTTTGTGGTGGGCGCTTTAAAGGCGGCTAAATGGATTGCCGGAAAACCGGCGGGGCTTTATTCGATGCAGGAAGTGTTGAAAAGCAGTATGTAGTATTTAGCAGGTAGAATATCGGGAAAAGAAAAAAGACCAGATTCAAAAGCAAAACCGGAAATAAGGGTTAGCGGAAGACAGAGGGAGAAAAACAAAGAATGTTTAAATTATCGAAAAAAGTGCGGGCGTTACCGCCATATTTATTTCTGGAGATTGATAAAGCCAAGCGTCAGGCGCGCGCGGCGGGAAAAGATATTATCGACTTGGGGATAGGGGATCCGGACCAGCCTACGCCCGGATTTATCATCGAAGCCTTGGAACGGGCGGCCCGGGATCCGGCGAATCATCGTTACGCTTTAGACCAGGGAATGCCGGTGTTGCGCCAGGCGATCAGCCGCTGGTATAAGCGCAGGTTTAATGTGGATTTGGATGCTGAAAAGGAAATACTTCCTTTAATCGGTTCAAAAGAAGGGATCGCGCATTTTCCGTTGGCGTTCCTGGATCCCGGAGACGTGTCTTTGGTTCCCGATCCGTGCTACCCGCCTTATAAAGGGGGAACGATACTCGCCGGCGGCAGGCCTTACCTCATGCCTCTTAAGGCTGAAAATTCTTTTCTTCCGGACTTAAAGCATATCCCATTTTCGGTGCGCCGGAAGGCCCGGATAATTTTCGTAAACTACCCTAATAATCCTACCGGCTCCTGCGCGGAAGCCGGTTTTTATTCCGAGCTTATCGATTTCGCGCTGAAGAACAAGCTGATCATTGTTTCGGATCTTGCTTATTCCGAGATGTCTTATGACGGTTACCGCCCTTTAAGCATCCTGGAGATGCCGGGGGCAAAGGATGTGGCGGTGGAATTTCATTCCTTGTCCAAGACTTATAATATGACCGGATGGCGGATCGGCTGGGCCTGCGGCAACCCGCAGCTGGTTTCTGCGCTGGCAAAGGTAAAGTCGAACCTGGATTCCGGTATTTTTTCAGCGGTTCAACTGGCGGGAGTGGCCGCTTTGGAAGGGCCGCAGGAATATTTAAAACAGATGTGCGCGCTTTATCAAAAAAGGCGGGATATTCTGGTAAACGGGCTTAATTGCCTGGGATGGAAAGCGGCGAAACCGAAAGCGACATTTTACGTCTGGATTCCTGTTCCTTCTTCAAGCGGGGCGATTGAGTTTTCGGCGCGCCTCCTGAAAGAAGCGGATATCGTGGTGACTCCCGGATTGGGCTTTGGGGAATATGGGGAGGGGTATATCCGTATGGCCCTCACCGTTCCGGAGGAGAGGATTAAAGAAGGGCTGGACCGTTTAATAAAAATCTTTTGATGGTTGTTTGTTATTTGGGGATCGGGTCGAATTTAGGCGACCGCAGAAAATACATCAATAC
>Ga0172381_10006307_pt1 | contig 11898 bp, 25 predicted proteins | sample Leawel6488metaG_FD_119754 | JGI IMG/M metagenome (GOLD analysis project Ga0172381, IMG submission 119754) | Leachate microbial communities from a municipal landfill in Southern Ontario, Canada - Leachate well 64-88 metaG | ecosystem: Engineered > Solid waste > Landfill > Unclassified | place...
AGTGTGGGGTGTGTGGTACGCTCTATTGCTCCTCCCATGTTTCACACGTTGAGGAGGTGCCAGCATGAAGCCAATGAACGACGAAAAACTAGGGCACTTTAAAGAGGTCGTAGTTTATCTGGACAGGCATGACCATAGGTATAATGTCGAAGACCAAAACGGTTTTTTGCGGGAAAGGTATCATTACTTCCCGGACGCTTTGAAAGCTGCCCAAGGTTGGGCCAAGATGCAGCAAGCTCTCGTTACGGTGCTACGATGAAGAGCACGCCAGCGGATAAAGCCTTTTTGCATTCTCTCTTTATGAGGTACTACGCCGGGAGGCCAGCGGAGCCCGTGCGCTTTGAGGCGGGTATCAGGTGCGGAGCGCGTGGCAAGCTGGGAGAGCGCAAGCCATGCGCCGGGCTCTGCCGGGAGTGCCGGGCCAGCGAGTTTCAAAAAATTCAGGCCCAGCCCTTGTCAGATAAAGAAAGGTGTGCTATATTAAAACCAGAAGAGGAGGAAAAAGAAAATGGGTAGAGGTGTAAGCGTTCCAAGCGGTGCGTTTGCTGTGGCGTACCGGGGGCTTGAGTATCAGGAGCAGCAGGACGACCAGCAGCTAGAATGGGAAGCACTGGTGCAGTATGAAAAAGAAAGGGTGCAGAAGTACTGGCCCAGTTTTCAAGATTGTGATAAGTGGCTTGACCGGGAAGACCACGCCGTTCTTGAAAATGCTTTCGCCTACTTCGGCATAAGTGAATACTGTGGCTGCGTGTCGCTGTGGCTGGTTCCAAAAGATCAGTGTGATAGCAATCAGACGTTTGCCCTGCGTCAACACTGGCAGGAGCAAGTGGGGCAGCACTTCGTCAATCGAATGGGCACAATGGTCAAGCTGGGCACTTTCTCAAATGGTGAGAGCGTCTTCAAGCGAAAGGAGGCAGTCAAGTGATACCGATTATCAAGGCGTTAGAAGATCCGAAGCAGCGCAGAGCCTTGCACGAAATGAAAGCACGGCTCGAAAAGAAAGAACGCAATGCACAATACGGAAAGGGCATGAAACATGACGGAAGAAATGCAGCAACGCATAAAGCGTAAAGAGGAAGCTTATCTGGCAAGAAAGGCAGGGCTTCCAGTCGATCAAAAACCTACCAAGAAATATTGGTGGGAAACCGAAGCACAGGAGGGGGACTAAGATGCCTAAGCAACACGTTACAACGTATGACGAGCTGGTTGACATTGTGAAGGCTATGATTGCAACACACGGTGAAGAGTGTCCACAGCCATATCTCTGCTCCCGGTATCAAGAAGCACAGAACGCTGTGGATCATGCAAAGCCAAGAAAGGCAGGAAAGAAATGAGATCCTTGTCCGAGATCAGAAGTATAAACAACAACACACAGACGTACAAGATTGTTCGCTTTCAAGCGTCCGGGGAATCAAGGATCACGCAGGAGGGACTCACGTTAGAAGAGGCCCAGCTACATTGCAATGACAAGGACAGCAAAGGGCCGGGCTGGTTCGACGGCTACGAGGTGGAAGCATGAACGGCTGTGTGTGGGTTGTAATGCGTGGAGAACGTCAAGAAGGTGGCAGCGTGCAGGCTGTCTTTCAACACAGCTCGTCAGCAGCAGCGTACGTGAAAAAACATTTTCCCACTTTTGTACAGGTCGGGGAGTGGTGCTGGGAGCAATTCAGTGATGTGGTAACGGTCGAACGCTATGACGTGAGGACACACGTCGATGAATAAGCTACTTTGTGCGCTGTGTCTCGCCATTGTGTGCATTACAACGTCTGGCGTAACAATCTGCCAGAATCCACCGCTTGCACAGAGCGCAGAGCCAGCGTTAACTTTTCAATGCAATGCGGTGTGTTCTGAGGAAGAACCGTGGTATATGGGTCATCGTGTCTGTTTACAACGCTGTGAAAATTCCGAGGTTGTGTGCTACGTTGGTGGCAATGGCTATGGCGGTGCGCCTTCGTGTTTTTTAAATAAGGTGCCACGATGAAAAACAACGGTAGCATTAGTTCACAACCTAGGGTATCCGCGCCAAATTCTCCGTGGAATGATGCTATTGAGCTGGCTGCGAAGAAAGCGTATAGTTGGTGTGTGAACAACGGCTGCCCCGCATATGCGGAAGATATATCAACATCAATCGCAAGTTTGAAGAAAGGGTGTGCATGAAAAAAATAGAAGGCAAGCGGGATGATCTGTGCGTAGTACCCGGCTGTAAGAATCGCCGGGAACAAGACAATTGGAGATGTGAACGCCACAGTATTCAGTACTACGGAGGCCAGCGTGCTGTGAGTGGATCGCATGATGGGCATAGCCGTAAGCTGTCTGTAAATAGCGAGTGCATGGCTGGTGATTATGGTGGATAAATGTGCTCGGCGAGGGTGTGGCAAAGAAAGGAAAGCTGATAGCGATCTATGCGCTGCGCATACTCAGACGTATTATAAGCGTTGGCAGCGCAGGCCGAATATTCCTGATTATGGCTGCGGGGGTGGACGGCGGACGCCCAATGTGCACGGTGAAGGAAGTTTTGGAACTTCGCGCCACAGTCAGTCAAAGATTGGAGACGGTAATGACTAAAGGGGATCGCGTTATCGTTACTGTGATCCCCACGGGCCTTGTAGAAAAGGCCACCGTCAACTGGGCCACAGATGAGGCGTGTGGAGTTACTTATGACGGAGGAGGTTGTCACGTGCTTCCACTCCTGCCACATGCAGATAATTCAGAAATATACCGTGTGGCCCTTGACAAAAGTTGTAAGACGTGCTATAGTAAGACTAGAGGGAACAAATGAAGAAAAAACAAACAACCAAAGAAGAAATAAAAAAACTGGAAGGTGAGCTGAAGAAAGACGAGGGGGCTTGGTTGAAGTCCCTCGGAGAACTCGGAGACTTGGCCCGGTTGCTCATGCGGTTGCAAGAAGACCAGATTGAGCACACCAAAGAAATTGCGGAACTTAGTGCAAGACTAAAAAACTTGAGGGAGGAATTAAATGATAAAGATTTTAGCCGTTGCTGCCGTTGTGATTTTGTTACTAGCGTGTGTGTTTTTTCTCGGGGCAGTAGTAGACCAAATTGCCGACGCCATGACAGGGAGGCAAGACAGTGAAAACTAGATCCACAAGACCCGAAGAGTCTGTTGAAAGCAGTTATTTACAGGGAAAACTGTCAAAGATTACAGCGGACGAGGTTATTGATTTTTATCTTGTTATGACACTGGCTCCTTCGTTTGCGGGCTTTATAGCGCATTGCCAACATGATCGCGCCGTGGGACGTGCTTCAGAGTTTATCCCTCTTCTGAATCCCCTCCCACCTTCCACCCCTTGCAGGAGGGGCAGACGCACCTCCCTCCTGTTTTGCTGCTCTTCCTGCAAGCGGGACTTTATAGGGGATTACACCTTTCGCCGGGGAGTGCGAGAGGCAATACTTCCGTTGTGCCCGGACTGTGGCAGTAGCAAGTTTGTTCAGGAAGTAAACGAGGAGACAGAGCAATGAGCTATCGAAAACCCAATTGGCAAAGAAGATCACGCGTGGATGGATTTTCTCCCACTGAAAAAGCAGGAAATATTTATTGGGCTGACATTATGGGATCAACGCCTGATGGTGTCCTGCTTCAACTTCAAGGACACTCCAGAGCGTTCTGGTTCCCGAAGAACTACATCATCATGACTCTTGATGGTGCAAACTATGACGTGAAATGCTGGATACCGTCATGGTTGATTGCGAAGGTGCACTGATGCGGTATTTCATTACAGTGCTATCAAAAGCTATTTTTCTTCCATTGATCGCTGTGTTGTTTCCGTTGTTCATTGTGAAGTGGATTCTTAGTGGAAGAAACTCGTCCATTATTATCCAAGAGGAGGATTTCTAATGCCCCTAAAGTCTTTCAAGTGCCCAGATGGTGAGTGTATCGAATGTGATAAGTGCATTGCAGAGAATGGGTGCAGGATGGAATCCCGTTGTGCTGCACGCCCGGTGCTCAAGTTAATGTTCAACACACAAAGAGCATGGGCTGGCGTGGCCAGTACAACGCAGCTTATCAAGGGAACGATGAGCACATTCTTGGAGATCAAGCATGAGTACGCCGTGAGCCCAGACAAGATGGCGTTCATTATTCATGGTTCCGGGACGCACAAAATGCTGGAAGAGCAGGGAGATGAAACGAGCAAGGCAGAGCTGGACTACTCTGACGAACGCGGAAGCATACGCCCCGACTTGATCGAGACCGAGGGCGGAAAGAACATTTTGATTGACTATAAAATCTGTGGAAGTTTTCAAGTAGCCAAGGCCCTTGGCTTTTATTTTGAAGATGTGCCAGTGCTTGATCCAGAAACACAAGAGCAGCTTCGATATAAATCGGGACAAAAGAAAAGCAAGTTAAAAACCAAGAAGGAAAAGCGTCAAGATCCCAAGCTTGCAGATCTCCGGGACTGGGCCCTACAGCTTAATAATTATCGTATCGGCATCGAACGTGGCGAGATATTGCAGTCCCCGGATGGATCGTTTCATCCGAAGGCACTTGCCCCCAAGGGTAGCAAGAAGATCAAAATTCATGCTATCCGTGTGCAGGCTCTCGTCCGTGATGGCGGTACGGTAATTGCAATCAGCCGTGGAGTGGAGCGTAACATTTATCTGATTGACGTTCCCAAGGTTCCAGATCAAGATATCAAGGACTACTTCAAAAGAAAGAAAGATGACTTGATGACTGCATTAAAACAAGGTCATTGGAGTACACCGTGCAATGACCTTGAACGATGGGGAGACAAGAAGTGCACGGAGTACTGCAGTGTCAACAAGTTCTGTCCATACTGGATCGACAAATACAGCAAGAATGTTGACCATGACGCACAGGCAGACACTGACATGAGTGAGCTGAACGAAGATGGTACACCTAAAGAGGAGGAGACACAACAATGATTTTAATCGTGCTGTTGGTGCTGATCGCTGCAGCTGCAGGCATCCCGGAGGCCGTTATGCTGGCCCACTGGATGAGAGACAACTTTATTCTCACGCTGCTGCTGGTGCTGGTGTTCGCATGAGCCAGCGCAGCAATCGGAAGGCGAAGATGTTGGAGCAGTTACGAAGGAGGGGTTATAACCTACCCGGATCAAGCTGCGCAAAGTCTATTCCGGTTGGTTATGATGGAAAGTTTCCAAAGAAGGATCATACTGCCCATGTTGCAGTAGAGAGGACGGAACAATAGTGGGCATACCAAATCTGATTCGTTATGAGGCGCAGGTAGCGCGCACTGGCAGAGCGAAGTGCCGGATCTGCGGATTCCCAATTGAAAAGGGTCATCATATTCTGAAGATCCTTGGCTTTCGCATAAACCAAAGTTTGCATCCGACCTGTGTGGCCAATATCACCTTGTCGCTTGCTGATGTATTGCGTGATATGAAGACTGATAATCGAGACTTCGTTCTTCGCGCAATTGATGGGATCATTAAAGTGGGATTCTATTCCTCCACCGATGACCCCAAAAAGAGACGCTTTACGACTCTAAAAATCGTGAAGTTACCTCAGCCCAAAAAGAAAAGAGAAAACTAAACATGAGTGAGCATCGAGAGCGAGAACAAATACGCGAAGCGGCAATGAAGGCACACCATGACACGCAGGAAAAGCAAGTCGCACAAGTGCTTGCTGACACACAGAAGAGTTATGAGTCAATCAAGGCTCTTCTTCCTGAAGTGAATCCTGAGGCGTGGAAAGCACTCCTGTCTGTTCGGGGAAAAATTCGCCGTGTCAGAGCGGGGTGGCTGGCTGCGCAGTTAGACAAGAGGATACCCCACATTGATAAAGATATTCTGGTAGGCCAGTACAATGGGGCCTTGTTATTTTTCGAGATGATTGAGAACATTCGAGAGATACACAAGAACATGGTGCCGGGTAAGGAGGCTGACTACATACGCGAGAAGCTTTTCAGGAACCCTCACGTCCAGCAGCAGCCGAAGTAAAATAAAGAAAAAGGAGAAACAAAACATGGCGAAAGGTAATGGTAAAACGTATACACTGCGCGGTAAGGTAACAAAGGTCTACGAACCGCGTGAGGTTGTGATGAACTACGGTGGCAAAAAGGTGGTGAAGAACGTATCAGATCTTTACCTCCAGCTTGATGCCGGAGCCAAAGTGAAAGTCAGTTTCTGGGATATTGATGTTTCCCATCACGAAGGATCTGTGGTTTGTGTATCTGCCCTGACGTATGGTGGCAAATACAAAGATGTTCCGCAGTATTCCTCCACGAAAGAGACGAAGATCTCGGTAACAAAGAAAGGAGCACTTGCACCTGAAGAACCAGAAGATGTGTCACCCGAAGGAGCAACGCTTGAAGAGGAGCCCACTTTTGGTGGAGATGGTGCCCCAGAAGAAGAAACCCCGGAAGGAGCTGTTGAAGAAGCTCCGCAGGATGCGGTTCCGGAAGAGGAGCCTGTTGAAACACCTGCTCCGGCTAAAGCAAAGACTGCAGCTAAGCCAACTGCTGCTACAAAGCCGAAAGTAGCCGCAAAGCCTGCTGCCAAGCCGACTGCTGTGAAAGAAGCGTATGTTGTTCCGGCCAAGGTGATCGAAGTGATCACTGCCGAAGCACATGCTGCAAATGATATTGCCGAGGCTGTGGCTTCTGATCTTGTGAAGACTGACCCGCAAGCTATGCAAGCGTTGTTTGCGACTATCTTCATCAGCATCGGAAAGGCTCGATAACGAATGAAAAGTAATGTCCTCCAGTACACAGAATCTAAGCAATGGCCAACGAAGGAAATTCGCGGTGGTGTGGAACTCGCGTGCCCTTTTGAGGAGTGCTCCGATCATGTGTCTGGGGGACATCACTTCTATCTTTATTTTGACAATGAGGTGTACAAGTGCATGAAGTGCGGGGCCTCCGGCCATCTATTGAAGCTCAAAAAACTCATGGGAGATCTGGACTTCATCAAACAGGAAGGTGGCGGTGGTAAGATCCTGTCTGCATCACTGGCTGAAGACAAGCATCAGGCGTTGCTGGCCGACAAGGAAGCCCTCAATTACCTACGCAATTCTCGCGGTCTTTCTTTGGAGACAATCAAGGCCTTCCGGCTTGGTCTTGATATGAGAAATGCAAGCTGGCATGATCATCACGAGAAGTCTATCGTGTTTCCGTATCTGGTGCAGGGCAAGCTCACCAACATGAAGTTCAAAAGCTTAGCCAAATTTATGAATGAAGAAAAGAAAAAGTTTCAATACATCACGGCGCAAGAGGCCGGGTGTGTGCATCACGTTTATGGTATAGATCAGGTACACAAGGCTGCAAAGATTATTACGGTCGTCGAAGGTGAGTACGACTGCCTTGCAGCACACACCTATCGTCTTCCAAACGTGGTGAGTATTCCAAATGGCGCAAATGGTTTTGGCTCGTGGGTTGAGGAGCTTAATAAATACGACAAGATCTATCTGGCCTTCGATAATGATAAGGCCGGAGAAGACGGTGCTACCGAGCTGGCCCGGAGACTAGGGAACTCCCGGTGCTGGCGAGTCCGTCTTCCTTTGAAGGATCTGAATGAATGCCTGTGTGCTGGGCTCACAGGTTCAGAACTTCAAAAGTACTTCTCAGATGCTACATGTTATTCGGCAGACAGCACGGTTGACATTGAGGGTGTCATTGAAAAGGTAGATAGCCTTTACGCTAATGCAGACACAGCCAAGGGTAAATCTACTGGGTACAAACAGCTGGATAAGGTTCTAGGGGGATACCGAGAAGCCGAGGTTACTGTGATCACAGGTGACACGACTTCCGGCAAGACCACATTCTGCTTGAATGCTATCTATCAGACGCTGCGACGTGGCGAAGGGATTTTGATCTGTTCTGCCGAGGTATTGATCGAGAAAGTATTAGCCAAACTTTTCAGCATTCACATGGAAGAGGATTTTTATGACAAGACAAAGTTCACACAGGAAATGTATGATGCTTGCCGAGAATGGTTCCTTACCAAGTCGATCTTCTTTATTGATGTGCATGGCGAGGTTCCGATATGGCGCATTCAGGACGCAATTGAGTATGTCTCCCGATTTCACAATGTTAAGATGGTGTTGCTTGATCACTTACATTTTTTCTTAGAGGGCAAGGATAAGGAATACCCCGAGTTGACCAAGTTCACAAAAGAGATTGAGAAGATTGCCAAGAAGACCAAGATTCATGCCTTTCTCGTGGTGCATCCGAAGCAGATGGATGACCCCGAAGAGCTGCGAGGTAGTGGTATGTCGTATCTGCGCGGGGGAGCTTGCATCAAGCAGAACGCTGATAATGTGGCCGTGCTCTGGCGAGATCGAGATATGGAAGAACAAGGTGTGCACCATGTGGAGTTGCTATTCAAGAAAGTACGGGATGATACCGGACAGGAGGGTGTCGTTCATTTCTACTTCAACCCTCGGACACAGAAATATTCTGAGGACAGACCGCCGGAACAAGTGTTACCTAACAAAGCTGCCAAGGCAGCAAAGAAGTTGGTTAAGCCGGAGGTCAAGTAATGAGACAGATACATTCGATTCTGAGACGAAACAAAAGATCTGACTCGGGGCAAACCGCAATAAGCTTTGGAGGGAGAATTGGTTATTGGCCCTGTATTCAGGCACCATATTTGCAGATCGGCTTTCTGTTTTGGAACTTCAGCATGTGGTGGGGAACCTCATCGTATAAGGAGTGCACATGACGTATCGTGATGATGTGCTAGCGTTTTATACAATGGTAAGTAAGAATTCATTGGGTATTCCTGACGCGTGGCAAAAGACATTTTTTACGAACTCGCACCGAACATCTTGTTTTGCTCGATTCCGGTTGCTTGAGGTGATAAAACCAACATGGCTTGAACGTCTCTTTGGGCAGAGGCTATTGAGAAAAGTGTATGAACTTCAAGCAGCTATCAAAGATGCTCAATCTAAAATACAACCAATAGTATGTAAAACCAATGTGTCCAGTATACTTAAAAAGAAGTGTAATGGATTAGGGCGGAGACACAAATGAGTAGGACGATACGGCGTACTAGTGCCCTACATGATCTTACTGCAAAACTCTCTGACCTAAAATATTCGGTACACCCACGTGTCAAACACTTGGTTTCCGATGATATGAATACCTACATTCGAGAGTATAATGCGGCCATTGACAAGATTATATTTAGGATCGAGGTAGATGATCTATGAAGACCATTACCGAGCGTTATCAATGGCTGATCGAGCGGTTTCAAAAAGAGTTTGGTAAACAGCACGTGATTTATTCAGACGGTGATTCTGGCCACTCCTTTGGAATCGGCATCTCCTATCCCAATTATCGTCAGGCCACGAAGGTGGAGTTTTTTGCGCGAGTGCCAAGAATGACCAAGCTGGGGCGTTTGTCAAAGTACTGCTACTTGACAAAGTATTCACTTAATGAGCGGAGAGATCGTGCCAGAGGTCTTCTCGATACTGCTCGTTTGATTGAGGCCGAGACGATGCTTATTGAGCCCGAATTGGAAGTAAATTTGATTATTAAAAAACTAAGGGAGGGCTATGAAAATTCAAAAGCCTAGGACACAGGTTGAGCACCATGTTATCTATGGACTTCCGGATCAGAAGAAGCGGCAGGGAGATCTCACTATGTTTATAACAGAGGGGGGCCACACGGTCATTACAGACGTGATGTATGCGGTTCCCCTTAATGATCGCATGATGGGTTGGGCCCTTGTGTTTGAAGGTATGAAGCGTTTGATGAGAAGTGATATTGAGCAGTTCAATAAAGAACATGGGCTTACGCCCGGAAAGAAGGCATCCACGTGTCCCACAAAGACCGATGGCAAGAATATACCGAAGCTGTAACGCATCTGGCTCATACCACAATCAAGAGATGGATGATTGGTATCGATTTGGAAGATGTGAAGCAGTCAATATGGACAGAGTATTTCCGTGTCTGCGCCGAGGACAAGGATGACGCCATAAGCAAGAGCGGGATGCTAGAGAAACTAAAACATTTCGCATCGGCTATGAAACGCAAGGAAGGCGAGCGCAAGTTTGGCCAGCGTCATATTATGAATGAGTCGTTCGAGATTGAAGCCATCGGTATAACCAATTTGCATTGGCGCAAGGTGCGGCACTTGTGGGAAGAGTTTATTTCTAAGCAAAACGTCCGGGATGGTATTATCCTTCGGTTTGCGGCCCAAGGTGTTACCAATGAACAAATAGCCCAATCGGTGAAGCTTGATGTGCAAACGATAAAGAATCGTCGGTCATATCTTATACGTAAATTTAAGGAGGAGGTTGAAAACAATGTACAAGCTGATCAGTCCAGCGGAAATTAAGGATCTGACCGATGGCGCGACACTGATTGCTATCGACACAGAGACTACAGGCTTTGACTTCTGGAAGCACAAGCTTGTTTACATTCAGTTTGCATGCGGTGATGGGAATGCCTACATGCTCAAGGCTGACAAGTTCATCCCGGAGATGAACGCCATCCTGTCGAATAAGAACATTGGAAAAGTGTTCCACAAAGCTAAGTTTGACGTAAATTTTCTTAGCCGGGCCAGATATGAAATTCGAGGAATCGTTTTTGATACAAAAATTGCTGCCTACCTCTTGGATAATGTCCAAGAAAATGGACTAAAGGATCTTGCGAAGACATACCTTCGTGTTAAGGACGTGATTGAGTTTGATGATGTGGTTCCCAAAGCAGAGAGAGCAAAGAAGGGACAGCCAAAGCCTGTGCGTCTTACCATTGATCAGGTTCCATTGACACAGCACGTCATTGACTATGGCTGCGCCGATGCGGATCATACTCGCAGGCTCTCTGATCTCTTCATGCCAGAGATCGAACGTCAAGGAATGTGGGACTTGATGGATCTTGAGATGGGTGTACAGCGCGTGATCACGCGCATGGAGTATAATGGATGCAAGATTGATCTGGTGAAAGCCGACAAATTACGTCTTGAAGTCCAGAAGGAACGCTTCAAAGAACTTTCGGAGATCAAAGCTATTGCTGGGCAGGGAATCAATGTGGATAGCCCGAAGCAATTGGTCGAGTACCTTTTTGAGTACAAGGATGGAAGACCTGTTGGTCTTGGCTTGCCCGTGGTGGGGCTATCAAAAACAACTGGATTACCGAGCACCGATGCTGGGAGTCTTGAGTGTCTTGAGCATGATCATGCTATCATCCCTCATATTATGAACTACAAAAAATATGAGAAACTTTTGGGAACCTATCTTGAACCGATTCCTGAGCTGGTGGACGAAAATGACTGCTTGCACGGTTCATTTAATCAGTGTGTGACAGACACCGGACGACTCTCATCATCAGGCCCGAATTTACAGAATATTCCGGTGAAGACAGCACTTGGTCGGGAATTCCGGAAGTGCTTCATCTCGCGCTTTCCCGGAGGCAAACTCTTGGTAGCTGACTATTCACAGATCGAGGTGAGAATCTTAGCGCATATTAGTCAAGATCCGTTGATGTTAAAGGCGTACAACGTGGATAATATCGACATGCACACACTTACTGCAAGCTTGCTGTATCATGTTGCGACCAATGATGTTACAAAAGATATGCGAGCTATCGCTAAGCCACTGAATTTTAAAATCATCTACGGCGGCGGTGCACAGTCACTAAGCATTGATGCCGGGATTCCTCTGGCTGAGGCCGAGGCATATATTGCTACGTACTTTGAAAAATATGTAGGTGTTACGGCCTACAAGGAAGAATGTCAACGGCTGGCCAGCACACAGGGTTTCATTACTACGATCCTCGGAAGACGGTTGAACTTTGCGAAGGGGAAATTTCTTGGAACCCGCGCTCTCAATTATCCAATTCAGGGATCGGCTGCGGATATTATCAAAAAAGCAATGGTAAAGTGTAGTGAGTACTTGGAATCTGAAGGACTCAAGACTATAATGATTCTTCAGGTGCACGATGAATTGGTATTTG
>Ga0172381_10006308_pt1 | contig 11898 bp, 17 predicted proteins | sample Leawel6488metaG_FD_119754 | JGI IMG/M metagenome (GOLD analysis project Ga0172381, IMG submission 119754) | Leachate microbial communities from a municipal landfill in Southern Ontario, Canada - Leachate well 64-88 metaG | ecosystem: Engineered > Solid waste > Landfill > Unclassified | place...
ATAGAGCCTGGTCTGGTAAAAGCTGATAATACTGTTTTCCCGACTATTGATAAAAAGATTTTTACTGACGTTGGCGTTTCACCAATTAGTATTGAGCCAGCTCAGGACCAGGTGATAATTAACGATCAAGATATTAAAGTTGATGTTCAAGATAATATCTCTATTTCAGAAAGCGGAATGCAAGTAGGAGGTTCCGAGGTAAAATTATCGGCCAGTAGTATCGCTAGCAATCTAAATGTTATTCCGACAACAGTATCTTTGCACACAGAAAATGGTCAGGCTGTTTATGAGATGAGGGTTGATGAGCCACGTCGATTATTTGGTCTTTTTAAAGTTAATCTAGCCAGAACCATCACTGCCAATGCCCAAGATGGTAAAATCTTAAAGGAAAAAAAGCCTTGGTACTCGTTTTTGACAAGTAAATCTAAATAATTAAATAATGGCTATGAAGAAAATTATTGTTACCGGAGCTACCGGTCAAATCGGTTCGGAATTAGTTTTAGAGTTAAGAAAAAAATATGGCGTTTCTGAAGTTATTGCTGTTGGGCATTCTAAGCCGGCGGCTGGAGAGCTGTTGAATGGTCCTTTTGAGACCGCTGATGCTACTGACAAAGAGTCTTTGACGGAACTGGTAAAGAAATATCAACCAGATACTATTTTTCATTTAGCTGGTCTATTATCAGCCACTGGAGAAAAGAATCCTGATTTGGCTTGGGATATAAATCTGGGTGGTTTGAAAAATATTTTAGACATTAGTCGTGATTGCGGAGTTAAACAAGTCTTCTGGCCTAGCTCTATTGCCGCTTTTGGACCAACAACTCCTCTTAATGCCACCCCACAACATACAATTCTGGAGCCGACGACTATTTATGGTGTGACTAAAGTGGCCGGAGAACTTTTATGCCAATATTATTTTAAAAAATATGGATTAGACGTTCGTAGTTTGCGCTATCCTGGGCTTATTAGTTACAAAACTCAGCCTGGTGGTGGAACTACTGATTACGCCGTTGCTATCTATTTCGAAGCATTAAAGCAGAAGGCTTATAATTGCTTTGTGAGTGCTGAGACAGTCTTGCCAATGATGTATATGCCGGATGCTGTTCGGGCCACTATTGAATTAATGGAAGCGCCAAGTGAGAATATCAAGGTCAGAACCAGTTATAATCTAACAGCGATGAGTTTTTCGGCTAGTGAATTAGCTGAATCAATCACCAAAAAGATTCCTGAGTTTGTTTGTACTTATAGTCCTGATGAGAGACAAAAGATAGCTGATTCTTGGCCTCGCTCTATTGATGATAGTGCGGCGCGTGCTGATTGGGGCTGGAGCCATCATTATGATTTAGAGGCCATGACTGAAGATATGCTGAAGAATTTAAATTAAAATTTTTATGGAGATTAATAAGTTATTAATTCGTTCTCGTGAAATTTGGCATAATGAAAAATTGTCATTATCTCAGATTATTGTCAGACTGGGAAAAATCTTCGGTGATCTTTGTCGTTTTGAACGAAATGCTAAGAAAGACATAGAGCTTCATACCGAAGAACAATTAAAGAAGGAATTGGGTAATTTAATCTTTTCTTCTATCCGTTTTTGTGATGATTTGGGCTATGATCCGGAAGAATGTATCAATCTGGCTATTGAGTGTCAAACTAAGTTTGAAAAATAATTGTCTTTAAAAAAATATCAATCGCTATGATTGATGTTTTTTTGTTGGTTGATTTTTAAGAGTTAATTTTTTCTAGGAGTTTAGTGAATTCAATTAATTTATCTTTCTCATCTTCCGGAATAATATCTTCTAACTTCATCTCAATGCTACCCTTAGCATCCTCTAGAAGATTTTTTCCGGCTTTAGTTATTGTGGCATAGCGAGCCCGAGCATCATTGTCATCAAGGTTACGCTCAATGATGCCTAGCTTTTCTAGTGGGAGTAGCATCCGTGTAATACCTGAAGCAGTTAGTCCTAGCTTTTCTGCTAAGTCGACTCGGCGTAGTTTTTGTTCGGGCGCTTCATCTAGATAAGAGAGAATCATAAAATCGGTGAAGGCTAGACCGTGGACACTTAAACGACGAGATAGAATGGTATTGGTTTTGACTAGAGAGAATAAAAAAGGAATAGTTTTTTTCATATAATTTAATTTAATTTTTAATTGCTATAGCAACTATATCGCAATATGATTGACATGTCAAGTACTTTTTTGTTTACAAAAAGCCAAAAAATTACTATAATTAAATTATATGAAAAAAGGAAAAGTTAAAAATTCGCCAGAGAATTTAATCGCTTGTTCTTGCGCTAATTGTCCTAGTTACAATGATTGCGCTCGAGAAAAGCGAGAATTATTATTCTGTTCCGAGGAGGTGGGGCCGGGAACTTGTGTTTATGAAATGAATGGTTGCGTTTGTGGGCCTTGCGCGGTTTATCAGAAATATAATTTAGACTCTGGTTATTATTGTCGTCCTAAATAAATAATTATGATTAAAAATATTGAGAAAAATTCAATTGATGTTTTGGACGTGGACAAAAAAACCATGGCTCGTTTTCAGGCGATTAGAAAACAAACAATCTCGGAAGCTAAGAGTTTGTTAAAAGTCAAAAAGGGTGTGGTGGCTCTGGGAATATCTGGATCGGCTCGAGATGAATTTGATATGGCAGCTGAAAGTAGTAACTCTGAATTTTTATTAAAAGAATGTTTAGGAGAGCTCAATCGTCTTGGTGCTAAAACGGAGTTGGTGGCTTTAAGGAAATATAATATTAAGCCTTGTAAGGCTTGTTATTCTACTTCTAATACTCAATGCCATTTTCCATGTTCCTGTTATCCTAAGGGTACTCCTTTGGGTGATGATATGAGCAATGTGCTATATGATAAGTTATTAGCGGCTGATATTGTTATTTGGGCTACTCCAGTTAATAATTTTAAAATTTCGTCTCTTTTGTCTTTGTTTATTGATCGTTGTATTAGTCTTGATGGAAGTTTGTCGCCGGCCGATCCTAAGGCGACTAAAAATAAAGAATTAAATATTAAGCATGCTCAGTTTATAAATAATTTTGCGGATCGAAAAGTTTTTGGTAGTGGTTTCTTGCGTCGTTTTGTTGGTAAAACCGCTGGGATTATAGTCACGGGTCATGAAGCTGGAGCAAGTCTCGCAATTTCTTCTTTGTTTATGACTCTAAATAGTTATGGCTTTGTTTTTCCAGCCTGGAGTGTTATGTATGCTGTTAATTCTATTTTAGATTTAACATCTGACGACAAGGCCAAGTTGACCTCACAACCGTATGTCAACGAGGCTCATGATATTGCCAATAATACTTTTGTTATGGCCAAAGAACTAAAAAAATTGTCTAAAAACATGTGGTCTGATAATCCTTCGACTAATTAATTATAAATATCAATAATATGATTAAATCTATCGCTTTAATTCCAGTTTTAGGTCAACCGCTATTTTTGTATTTAGGGCTTCTGTCTCTAATTCTGTTCCTGTTAGCGGCTGTTATTGGTCATTTAATTTTTAAGGGAACTAAAGGAGTTTCTTTTAAGTGGCATCCGGCGTTAGCGGCCTCGGCTATAATAGTAGGAATTATTCATATGGTTTTAGGGTTATCATTATTTTTTAATATTTAAAATAAAATTAACTTATATTAGTATGAAAAAAAATGAAGGACTCTTTGATCGTTTCGCGCGTATTGTTCTGGCATTAATTCTGGCCTTTGCAGCCTATACAATTATGACTGGGGTTTGGCAGGCAATCGTTTATGTTTTAGCTGCTATCTTAGCTATTACGGCCGGCACTGGCTTCTGCGCCCTTTATACTCTATTTGGTATTAATACTAATAAATAGTATTGATGTTAAATAAAAAGGCCCTATTTTTTAGGGTCTTTTTATTTAGTATTCAATTCTAGCCATTCATCTTCTTTAATCTTTATAGTCTTTTTAACTTCCTCCAGTTCTTTGATTTTTTCTAGCTCATAACTACTAGGGTTCTTATAGAAATAGTCAGTTAATTGTTTTTCGCGATTTTTTAATTTCTCTAAATCTTTTTCAATATTCTTACTCTTTTTTTGATTAGCTTTATTCTCCAAGTATCTTTCTCGAGCTTCAATATTTTTATTATTAATATCATTATGCTCTTCAATATCCTTGGCTAATTGTTTTTCCAATTCATCCACATATTCTTCATAACTTTCAGTCCGACGTTTGGCTCGGCCTTTCTTTATCTCTACCAATCCAGTAGCCAGCAAATTAGTGAAGGTTCTGTCGTGACTGGCGAATAAAACAGTGCCGTTGAATCTTTGGAGCGCTGATCCTAGAGCTTCAGTGGTTTCAAAGTCCAAATGACAAGTTGGTTCGTCTAGAATAAAGATATCTGGTTTAGACATCAAGAGTCCGGCTAGTAGTAGGCGAGACTTTTCACCACCGGATAAAACTCCGATTGGCTTTTTAAGTTCCTCACTGCGGAAAAGAAAATCGCCGGCCATTTTTAGAACTGCTTCGGTTTTGATGTCGGCTGAGGCCAGTCTCCTTAAGTATGTTCCAACTTGTTCTTTGATATTTAAAGCATTAATTACTTCTTGACCGTGATAGGCTATTTTACTGTCTGAAGAGAAGCGGAAAGAGCCGGAAACAGTTGGCAAGAATCCAGCTAAGGTTTTAATAAAAGTAGTTTTTCCTTGGCCGTTTAAACCTAAAATGGCAATTTTTTCGCCAGCGCGACAATCAAAATCAATTTCAGAAACTAATGGTTTTTGATTATAGCCAATTATCAGGTTGTTGGTTCTTAGGGCTATATTTTGTCTTTTGATTGTGGGTGGAATATTAATTCTGGTAATCCCAGCTCGGTGTTCAATGGTAATTCTTTTGTTTTCCATTTTTCCAATTTTTCTGATTAGAGCCTGAGCTTGCTTAGCCTTGGAGGCCTTAAAGCGAAAGCGATCGACAAATTCTTGCATATGTCTTTGTTGTCGGTCGAGACTGTCATTGGCTTTGATGAGTGTCATTAGTTTTTGTTCTTTGAAAGCTAAATACGCTTCAATATTACCAGAATAATGATAGCAACTACTAGCGGAGATATCTAAAGTTTCATGGCAAGTTCTTTTCAGGAATTCGCGGTCATGTGAGATGATTAAAAAACTACCATTGTATGATTTTAGATAATTTTCTAAGAGCAATAAGGTGTTTAAGTCGAGATAATTAGTTGGTTCGTCTAAGAGGAAGAGATTGGGGTCATCTAGCAACATGCTGGTTAATTTTAGTCGCATCCGCCAACCGCCAGAAAGATTATTGGCTGGGTCATTTAACTTATCCTCGTTTAATTGAAACTTAGCTGCTAATTTCTTGATAGTCCAATCTTCTTTACCGCTAGTCTTTCTCAAATAGTCTAAAGCGCTTTCTTCGGGCAAGAAATTTTCTTCCTGTCTTAAATATCCGATTCGGGCTTCGCTTCCAATCATAATTTGACCCTCATCGGCTACTTCTTCATTGGTTAGAATTTTAAATAGAGTTGATTTGCCGGCCCCATTGCGACCGATAACGCCAATTTTTTGTTTGGATGAAACGGTAAAAGTCAGACCAGAAAAGACTTTCTGACTGCTATAGCTTTTACTTAAGTTATTGACTTGAAGAAGTATCGACATAGTTGTTATTATCAATTTAACCTTATTAATAGATATTTTGCAAATATTGTATTATACTGTTAGCGCTATGAAACAAAAAGACGCCTTAGCTATCTTAGAAGCGGGTCACAATGTTCTCTTAACCGGTCCGGCCGGAAGCGGAAAGACTTTTTTGTTGAATAAATATATTGCTTATTTAAAGAAGAAAAAAATCGGAGTAGCGATCACCGCCTCCACTGGCATTGCCGCCACTCATATTGGTGGTCGCACTATCCATTCTTGGGCTGGGATTGGGATTAAAGATCAATTAAGTCCACGCGATATCCAATCTCTAACCAAGAAGGCTTATTTAAAAAAACAATTTGCCAAGACTGAAGTTTTGGTGATTGATGAAATTTCGATGCTCCATGCTCATCGTTTAGATATAATCGATCGGGTTTGTCAGGCTTTCAAAAAAAACTTCTTGCCGTTTGGTGGAATCCAGATTGTAATGTCGGGTGATTTTTTTCAATTACCGCCAATTTCTCCGGGCGGGGGAGAGGCCGAGTTTGTTTACAAAGCAAACGTTTGGTCGGAAATGGATCTTCGTATTTGTTATTTAGACGAGCAACATCGTCAAAATGATCAGAAGATGATCCAAATTTTACAGAGTTTGCGCAAGAATGATATTAGTTCTGAAATTATTAAATTACTTACCGGAAGACTTAAATCTCGACCACCAAGCGGTTTAAAGCCAGTCCGACTATTTACTCACAACATTGACGTTGACTCAATTAATGATGCTGAGCTTCAAAAAATTATAGCCCCAAAATATAATTATTACATGACTGGCGAAGGGGAGAAGAAATTGGTTGAATCGTTGAAAAAAAATTGTTTGGCCCCGGCGGATTTAGTTTTAAAAAAGGGGGCCTTGGTGATGTTTGTTAAAAATAAGTTTAAAGATGAAAAGGTTGTTTATGTTAATGGTAGCATGGGAACAGTGATTGATTTTGAGGAAAATAATTTTCCCATTGTTCGCCTTAATTCCGGTGCCGAAATTGTGGTTACGCCCGATAGTTGGACAATTGATGATGAGCATCGAGCTTTAGCTAAAATTACTCAGATCCCACTCCGTTTAGCTTGGGCTATTACCGTACACAAGAGTCAAGGAATGACCCTGGAGATGGCTGAGATTGATTTAAGTCGCTCTTTTGGTTATGGTATGGGTTATGTGGCCCTGTCTCGTTTGACTAGCCTAGAGGGTTTATATTTGTTAGGGATTAATGATATGGCTTATAAGCTTGATCCTCAGGTTTTCTCCTATGACAAAGAGTTATTATTTCTTTCTAAGCAGGCCAAGGAGGATATTCGTCCCAAGACTTATAAAAAGCAGGGTATTTTGTTATAATTAGAGTATTATATTTTAAGTTAGGATTTATATGTTAGAAATTTTTATCGACGCACTTCTCGACAGTTTAAAGATGATCCCTTTTTTACTTCTGGTGTATATTGGGATTGAACTTATTGAATATAAGTTTGGTGATCAGATCAGAAATAAAGTGCAAAAATCAGGTGCAGCTGGACCGGTCGTTGGTGCTTTAGCTGGCAGCTTACCGCAATGTGGTTTTTCGGTGGTAGCTACTGCTTTATATACTCAAAGACTAGCTACTATTGGAACTCTGATCGCTGTTTATCTGGCCACTTCTGATGAGGCTATTCCAGTTATTTTATCTCAGCCTGATAAGGCTAATTTAATTTGGCCTCTAATTTTAACTAAAATTATTATTGCTATTATTTTTGGTTATTCTTTAGACTTCATCTTTAGAAAAAATAATCAAAAAACTTTAGCTCATATTGAAGCCTATAACCAGGGTCAAGATGAAGCAAGCCACGATCATCAGGCTATTTTAAATGAGACTGCTTGTTGCGGTCATAATACTAGTTGTTCGGCTAAGAAATTTAATATTGAAGAAATATTTTTTCATCCTTTAATTCATACGGCAAAAATATTTGTTTTTATTTTGTTAATTTCATTTTTGATTAACTTGGCCTTCTTTAATTTGGGGACTGAAGCCTTGACTCGCATTTTTTTAAATAATAGTTTCTGGCAACCATTTTTGGTGGCTTTATTTGGCTTAATTCCTAATTGTGCTGCTTCTGTGGGCATTACAACCCTATATCTAAAAGGCGCCATTACTTACGGCTCGGTAGTTGCTGGTTTATGTGCTAGCGGGGGATTGGGAATTTTAGTTTTGTTTAGGGAAGAAAAGGACAAAAGACAAGTTTTCAAGATTATTGGATTACTCTTTGGTATTAGTGTCATATCGGGGTTAGTTATTCAATATATTTTTAACTTTAATTAAGATGATTGAAAATAAATCTAATAATCCGCTTCAGGGGATAACACTAAAAAAAATCATTACTGATTTAGAATTGTGGTATGGTTGGCCGACACTGGCTCAAAAAATAAAAATTAATTGTTTTGCGAGTGACCCCAGTATTAATTCCAGTCTCAAATTTTTACGTCAAACTCCTTGGGCTAGAGAAAAGGTGGAAAAACTTTATTTGGCAACTTTAAAGCGTCAGACTAAATAATATGATTTATACTACTAAAATAGAGAAAGCTATTAAGTTTGCTGCTAAGACCCACGATCTCTATCAAAAACAACTTAGAAAAGGCAAAAATATTGCTTACATTATCCATCCTTTGACCGTAGGTATTATTCTATCTTTGGCTGGATCGGATGAGGAGGTAATTGTAGCCGGAATTTTGCATGATACCATTGAGGATAGTGTTTCGGAAAAGAAAGTAACGACCGCTATGCTAACTGAAAGATTTGGAGACAAGGTGGCTGAATTAGTTTTAAGTGTCACGGAGGTTGATAAGGATTTGCCTTGGGAGACAAGAAAACAAAAAGCCCTGGAGGATATCAAGGGCTATACGCACGATTCTTTACTAATCAAGTCGGCTGATATTATTAGTAATATGTCAGAAACTCTAGATGATTATCTGCGTTACGGAGAAGAAGTCTTCTCTCGCTTTAGTGTTTCTAAAGAAAAGGTTATTAACCATCAGCTCAAAGCTATCAATATTATCACTAGTCTTTGGAAAAAGAATCCATTATTGTCTGATTTAAAACGTGTTTCAACTGGTTTGGAAAAATTGCTGACAATTATTTAATTCCGATTATTTTGTACTTCACTATTTTGTCGGCTAATTGAATATCAATTACTTCGCCGATTTTTTTTCCGATTAAGGCTGACCCCAAAGGAGAATTGTGAGAGATGATTCCGGTGGTGGGGTTAGTTTCGTTGGATCCTAGAATTCGATAATCTTTTGTTTTTCCGTTAACTTCCACAGTTACCGAGTTTCCCAATTGAACAATATTTTTGTTTTCTTGGGGGGCAATAATCTCAGCTCTTTTTAGTAAGTCTTCAATTTCTAGAATTCGGTAATTAAGGCTCCGTAATCGGCTTTTGGCTAATTGATAGCCGGCATTTTCGGAAAAATCACCCATTAGAGCTAGTCTTTTAACTTCTTCACTTTCTCTGGGGCGGTTAATCTTTATCATTCTTTCCAATTTTTTTTGGAGTTCTCTAAATTTTTCCGCGGTAATATGCGGATCGGATTTGGTTCTGGGTAATTTGTCGGCACGACGAGTGGGGACTTGCATAGTTTTATATTTTTATCTAGTATTTTTATTATAACATAGAAATAGGTGCTAACCAATTTAATTATTATGAGTCAGAATAAAAAAGAAATTTTAATCGCTACTGAAAATCGCGGTAAAGCCCAGGAGATTCAAGAGATCTTTCAAGGGACTGATTTTGTCCTACGTTTTTTATTTGAATTTAGAGCTGATTTTCCGGATTTATTAATTAATGAAAACGCTAAAACTTTCGAGGGCAATGCTTTGATCAAGGCAATTGTGGTTGGTGATGCTTTGCAGATGATTACCCTTGGTGATGATAGTGGTTTATGTATTGATGCCCTCGGTGGTTTGCCAGGAGTCTATTCTGCTCGTTATGCCGAGGAAAAAAATGATGCAGCTAATATCAAAAAAGTTTTAGCCGAGATGAAAGATATTCCTTTTTCCGGGCGTGATTGTCATTATCATTGCACGGTGGCTATTTATGACCCAGCGACTAAATTTGTGGAAACAGTAACCGGAAGTTGGGAGGCCAAAATTGCCCTTGAGCCTCGAGGTGACAAGAGCTTTGGTTATGCGCCAATTATTATGGCTAAGGATTTTGGTTTTCTTAAAACTAATGCTGAAATGGATCATCAGGATCTAATTAGTGTGAATCATCGCGGGAAGGCGTTTAAGGCGGCGATTGGGATTTTGAATGATTATTTGAAATAGAGTATAGGGATAATAAAAAAGAGGCTTTGGTTTAAGCCTCTTTTATTTTTCTTTTTTTTGTTTCCGGTTTAAATAAAATAATATTCCGGAAAAGTTTTTTTTAATTTGTTTAGTTTTTTTATCCCCATTCCGATATGGAGCCAGCGGCGGGGTGAGAAGGGTTTGGTGCATATGTTGGGCATTATTGTCTGCCTTTTTTCGTCCAGAAAGATTACCCTTCCTTCATTTGATAATGCTAGTCTAGTTTCTTCGTGGCCATCATTGTAGATAAAAATGCCTATAATGTCTTTGTCAAATTGGGCGCTGTCGCTGGTTGTAATGCTGTAGCTCCAACACTCATTCTCCGGCAAGTACCAAATTCTTTCGTAGTGAATTGGGTTTCGGAGCGACGTGTCATTTTTGATGTTTATGTTTATCTCGTCCGGCAGACGGCCGATAAACTTATTCAGCAGATGGACCATCTCCTGTTGTTCCATGAAATAGACATCTACGCATTTGGAAAATGGAGCATATATCTCTCGGTCCGTGGTTACTATGGTTACTTCTTGAGCAAAGGTTGAATTTGATAAACAGAATGTCATTAATATGACTAATGATAATATTCTTTTCATGGTTTATGGGTTTTGGGTTAGATAATTTTTTTATTTTTGAATGATCTATATTGATATTTGACTATATAATAATTTATTGTTTGTGTCAAGGGGCGATTAATAAAAAAATACTCCTGGCCTAGGAGTATTTTTGATTGACTAATTATTTACATACTAAGGGTGTAGGACTTTTTCATCCTGGCCATGGCTGTGATCCTGTTTATCACGTCTGGTCCGGCAATGATTGGTACTCCGCCCTTAGGTAGAATATAACGAATTTTCTTTTTTCCAAAGAATAATCTTTGGAAGTAGGGAATCTTTAGGCTGAATTTTCCGTCACTGGCTTGAGTCATTAAACTGTTAGTATTACTTTTTAAACTAATTCCCATTTGTTTAGAACCGGTTAATATTACACGGCTCACAATTATTTCTGGTTGTTTAGTCATACGATTTTTAAGTTATTTTTTTAAATGTTTAATTTATATTAATACTATAGCAAGGCTAAAAAAGCTTGTCAAGAGTGTCAACAACTTCAAGAAAAAACTTGACTATTTCTTGACTATCCTTTATAATATAATTATCTAAATAATCATTCAAAAAATATGCATCAAATTCAAGAAAAGCTCTTGGAATTATCTAAAAAACTAAGTTTGAAGGGAAAATCTCTCCGGGAGATTGGGGATTTAGTTGGCGTCCTTAATCAACCACAGAAGATTAAGCATCACTTAGCTCAATTAGAGAAGAAGGGTTTTATTAATTCTCTGGAAGGTGACTCTAACCAGAAATCAGCCGTTGGATTAATTTCAGTTCCTATTCTGGGGGCAGCTAATTGCGGAGAAGCTAATATGTTTGCCGATGATAATATCGAAGGCTATCTAAAGGTTTCGCCTGCGATGCTAAAGAAAAAAAATAATATTTTTGCTATTCGAGCCACTGGCTTTTCTATGAATAGAGCCAATGTTAATGGTGAGAGTATTGATCAGGGTGATTTCGTAATTGTTGATAGTGAAAATAAGAATCCTCAGAACGGTGATTATATTATTTCTATTATTGATGGTGTTGCTAATATCAAGAAAATTAATATTGATGAAAAAAGAAAACAAATAATTTTACTCTCTGAATCATCTAAAGATTATTCTCCGATTTATATTCACGCTGAGGACGCTGATTGCTATCATGTCGGAGGCCGGGTTATGCAGGTTATTAAGAAACCCCGATAAATATGGGGGCTAACCACGTTTTCTGACCAGCACCTTGGAAACACTAACTAATAAATTGAGCTGGGGTTTTAAGTCCCAACCCAAGGTGTAATCTGGAGTTATTATAGTATTTCAAATAATTGTTAATCAAAGAAAGAT
>Ga0172381_10006309_pt1 | contig 11897 bp, 15 predicted proteins | sample Leawel6488metaG_FD_119754 | JGI IMG/M metagenome (GOLD analysis project Ga0172381, IMG submission 119754) | Leachate microbial communities from a municipal landfill in Southern Ontario, Canada - Leachate well 64-88 metaG | ecosystem: Engineered > Solid waste > Landfill > Unclassified | place...
AGGAGGAGTTGATTAAGATGTTGCCTGATAAAGATAACTTATATGTAGAAGGATGTAGTCTTAAGAGCGGTTACAAAAAAGAAGTAGAGAAACTAATTAAAGACTATTATAATAAATAATATGGAAAATAAATGTCCAATATGTGGAGGAACTGGAACAGCAGTCAATGGTGAAGAAGTTTATTGTATTTGCTGTGGAGCAGTTTTAAAAATAAAAAAATAACTTTATGACAAATCCAAAAACAATTAAGGAGATAACCGATAACTTGGTAAGAGATTTATGTTCTGTTGAATTTAGAGGTAAGAATAAAACCAGAGTGCTTATTGAAAATTATCAATGCTTACTTTTAGATGAAGTGGAGAAAAGATTACCAGATAATAGATTAAGACCTATCTCTGAAATTACTCAACATATAAATTTAGGAGCAATAGAATATAAAAATCAAGTAATTAGCCTCCTCTCCGATATGAGAGAGGGGAAATAAATATATGCCAAAACCTAAATATAAAATTGGAGATGTAATTGTTTATAATAATAATAAACAATTTATAATTAACAAAGCAGAACTCGTAGTAGATAGATGGATGTATTCTCCCAAAGGACATAATTTCTTTTTTGGGGAAGAATGTATATCTTATAAATTATAAACAACTAGTCCTTTGTATTAGATAGATTGGTGGGTTTCGACCTTGTTCGGTCAAGCACGTGCGGATAGGCAGTTATCACATTCCCGTTGTGAAATGTAGGAGTAAATGTCGTCTAGCAAAACCGAAGACCAGTCTATCTTATACAGAGGGTTAATTACTAAGGCATATTTTCTGCCGTGATATGCTAAGGGCTAAATCATAGAGACATTAATCTTACTAGGTCGGATTGCTACGAGAGCCTAGTCGGCAACCTATCGTTAAAGGTATGGCAGATACTCTCCGTCACCTCTCAGAATACGAAGGTGCTGTGGTTAAAACATACGAGCAAGTATGGGCGGAGGGTATAGATTATTAACTAATAATTAAGATATGAAAAAAGAAAACACAATAACAATTAAATTGACTGGTAATAATTTAGTCTACCTCTGGCTACAAGGGATTAAAAGAAAACTAGAAGCTGTCTTAGCAGAAACTAACAGTAAAAAGACTGCGAAAGACCTAAAGGAAATTATTAAATTGCTTAAATAAAAAGAGGGTTTCCCCTCTAAATATATGAAGTATATAAAATCAAACCAAAAAGCAATTAAAATTGGGATTGGAGACTATTACATAATTATTGGTAGTCTTATTCCGTTTGGTAGACTTTCTCCAGGAATAATGATTAATCTAGGCAAGATAAGACTATCGTTAATGTTAGAAATATCGGAATATAAAAACAAATTATAAATATATGAATACTATCTTAAAATGGTTAATGTGGATTTTTGCTATAGGTGGAATTTTTACTCTTAATCCAATTTATATTCTAATTGCTATATTTCTTTTTTTGATACTCAGCTAACTATTTCTGAAGTTGTTTTTGAGCAATAGCAGCTCCAAGCATTCCGCCTAATTTACCACCAACATTAAGAGTAGGATTGGCTGTTCTTTTTAGAATAGATTGAGCCAATCCGCCCCCAATCTTATTGGCGGCGATATTTCCTGCCTGATAAGCCCCCAGAGAACCAGCAAAGGGTATTCCAGTAGCTCTTCCTAGACTTTCCCCAACGGCTACTGACCCAGTTCTTATCGTTTTTCCGATTAACCCCTGAGCAACTGACTTTCCATTTAAAACTTTCAATACATCTTGAGCCTTAATCAGTTCAGCCATTGATTTGTTAATGGCGTTTACATCAGCTAATCCTAATTGTTTAGCTGATTTTTCGATTGTCTTTTGAAATACTTGTCCTATCTGATAAGAAACATCACTCTCTAATTTAGGAGAGTTGAAGTTAACAGTCTGGCGAATACCACGCTTCATATCATTCAAATCTTCCAAGGAAATGTAATCTCCATAACTTCCTTTATAGTCATCAAAAATACGATTAACTTCGGCATTAGCCTTGCCTACATTACCGCCTGCCTTAAATTCAGAACCTATGTTTTTAAGAGCGTCATTTCTAACCGCTTCAACTGGAACTTTAGTATCAATTCCTTGAGTGCTTGCTTGTCTGAGCAAAGGTTGTAATTGATTATCTTCAATAGTTGAAATCTTTTCTCCTATTTTGTCAAAAGCTTCTTTGGTTGAATATCTAACAGCGTTTCCTTCTCTTGTGATGTCGGGAATAGCTTGTTCAGTTATGATAGTCTTAATAGCCCCTGGGTTCTTAGAGAGTATATTTCTTCCAGCGACAGTCTTGTTTACGGCTTGGACTAAATCTTTTTTTACTGAGTTCTCAGCCCAACCCTTCAAACCTTGTGCTGAAGCGTCTAGAACGGCGTTCTTGACAGTTCCAAACCCCTTAAGAATAGGGAGTGCCGTTGCTATGTTAAGCCCACCAGAAATGTCTTTAGAAAGCTCAGGGTGCTTTGTTGAAAATTCAGTTAAAGCTTCAGAAACACCTTTTCCTGCTTCGGTATTAAAAAATGATTCAGCTCCTTTGCCGATTATCTTTTCAATACCCTTTAAAGCCCAGCCAACAACTGGAGTTTTTTCTAATACCTTATTAGCGATATCTCCCAAAGCTCCAATACCAGTTCCTATCGTTTGAATACCAGTTGACATTGGGTTTATCTTTCCTGATGCCGTGTCCTTCCAAGTTTGGGCTAAATCTTGTCCCCTTTGCATTAATTGAGAACCTAAAGTTTCTTCTCCTAGGGCAGTAGGTTGGGTAGATGTAATTTGTGGAGTTGGTGCTGGCGAAGTTTGATAAGCATTAGTTTCTTGAACTTTAGACTGTGCTTGAAAATTCTTAGCTCCACTGTATCCTTCTTTTCTGGCTACTGCTTGAGCAAAATCTGGTATTCTGTCTTTTAATTCTGAAAGTTTTGAATCAGGACGAACACCTAAAAAATTAGCTAAGTCAGCAGCGTATTGAGCAGGGTCATTATTGTCAGATTCAGGTGCCCATTTTTGAGTAAAATCATAAAGAGAACTATCTCCACTTAAACCTGTTTTGGTATTACCAGTAACTTTTCCTTGAAGGTCATTCATCAAGGCAGCATACCCTTCTCCTTCATCTTTGAATTTTCTGAAACCCCCATTTTGAAAATCACGAAGATTACCTGGATTATAATTTGTGTCTGGTATATTCATATTTTTTTATTTAACTACTATCCAATTACCATTAGCATCTTGAGTAAAACTAGAATTTCCAACCTTAACTGCTCCGCTAGTTGAACCTGTGGGGCTAGTTGAACTACTAGTCAAAGAATTGATTTGTTGTTGATTACCAGCGATTCTGTTTTGAGCTTCTTGTTTCATTTGTTGTTCAAGACTTTGAAGAGCAGCGAGTGATATATTATCAGGGATTGCTGTTTGGGCTCTATTTTGAGAATCAACAGTAGTTGTCCCCCCACCTAAAATTTGAGCATACTGGGAACGAACAGTCGCGAGTGTGCTTCTGAAATTATTAACTGCTGTATCGCTAGTTAAACCAAATTTAGCATTATTAATCAATGTATTTAATACTGGAACGCTAGTATTATTTACTCCTCCCTGGTTAGCTGTATTGACCAATAAAGAGAAATTAGCTTCAGCTCCATTAAGAGTAGCTTGTAATTGATTTGTTTGAGCAGTTAAGTTAGCAGCTGTTTGTTGTCCAGCACCTTGAACTGAAGGATTATAATTAGGATTCTTAGTTTGGATTGCTTGTTGAAGTTGAGTTTTTAAGTTTGGAGCTCCTGTTATAGTAACAGGAACATCAGCTAGACTTGCTTTGTTATTAGCAATTTGGTCAGCCCAATAACTAATCATTGAATTCATATCAGCCCCCATATTACCAACCGCTTCACCAGTTTGAGGAGAAACATATTGAGTGCCGTATGGAACTTGAACTGGTTGAGCTAATTGAGCAGCTGAAGTAAGACCAGTCTGTTGTAAACCTTGTCCTGTTTGTCCGAGAGTTCCAGCTCCAGTAAATCCAGCTTGTTGAACTTGAGTTCCTGTGACCTGTTGATTAATCGCAGCTTGAGCTTGGTTTACTTTTTGTTGAGCAGCTTCTAACTGAGAAGCGTATTGTTGATTTAGAATCCCCTGTCTGCCTTGTTGAAATTCCAAAGGAATACCAGTGCTTGAAATACCAGCAGTTTGTTCCGCCATCTTAGATTTAAGGGCATTTAATTCATCAATAGCTGTCTGATAGTCTGTATAAGCTTGTCCAGTAGTGGCGGGGTTAGTTTGAGCAGTGCCTATTAAGCCCTGTGAGGCTTGCTGTGCGACTGGAGAACCTTGATTGGCTGTATCTACCAAAGAGGTAAGAATACCCTTAGAACTGACGTCTGTGGGCTTTACAGTAGGGGCTATAGTGCTTGCTGTCGGAGATACTGGAGCTTTCCAGCCTTTACTCTGAGCGTAAGATAGATTTTTAGTATCTTCTGGGTTTGCTGAACCAGTATTTTGTCTTGAAAGAGCTGCTAGTAATCCCGTGTTCTCTTGGGGAGTGAAAGTCTTGTTAGTCGGGACTGGTTGAGTGTTTACTTGCTTAGGGGCTAAGATGTTGGTCGGTTTCTTTACGTTTTGTTCTGGAGTAGCAGCCGTTACTCCAACAGTTTTTTGAGCTCCTGTTTGCCCTGTCGGGGTAAGAGAGCTCATTTGATAGTTTGTAAAAGCATTCCCCTTTTTAAGGTTGTTCATCAAGTTAGATGGATTGCCTGTTAAAATTGCCATATATTTTTAATTATTATTAATTACGCTAACGAACGAGGGAACAGATTCGGATTATAAACAGGTGCTTGGTCGTCGGTGAGAACTGGAGAAAACGATTTTGAACCATATTTAGCATCAAGTAAGGCGTATCCCTCGTCATAAAGAGCCTTGAAATTAGCAGCTCTAGTAGCATCAGGAACACGAGTAGTGAAGTAAATTCGTAGAGCTTTATATAAAGGAATGTTTTGATAATCTTCTGGTAAGATAGGAACATCTCCGACTGTAAACGAACAACCTGTTGCTGTCGCACCTTTGTAGGGATTCTTTAAGACTAAGACTGTTCCGCTTGTTACTGAATCAATCTGATACCAACCACCATCTCCGCTTGAAGCATCTGTTGTTGAATAAGGCAAATTAATCCAAGCTCCTTCCATCCATTTCTTAAAAGCCGAACCTGAAGCCGTCACAGTAGTTGAATCTACTGTTACTGATACAGTCTGCGAAGAAGTTGTTTCAGTCACATCTTCCATTGTTAAATCCTTAACTCTTTTCTTGTAATTAAGGGTGATTACATTTCCATCAGAAGCAGGGGTCGGGTAAATAAGAATCTTTCCATTAAAGATGTAATAGAATTGAGGGTAGTCGTTGTAAAAAGGAATAACATTAAGGGAATCAAAATGAATTCTTGAAGGACTTTCTTTTGGTTGATAAAGAACTCCCCCTACCTGAACAGTGACATTCATTAAACTTTCAAAATCTCCTGGAAGTTGATACCCCTGTTGATTAGTGACTGTTCCGCCTGGAACTGTATAAGGAACTTCGTTGAAATAGAAAATAGTAGCAAGTTCTCTAATGCCATCATTAATCATTCTCATACCCCAAGTTATGTTGTCATATGAATTTGTTGTATTCGCTGTTGTTGAGGCATTGCCTGAATAAGTGGCAAAATCCTTCTTAAATGTAGAGAAAGTTCTCATAATATTAAATCTTAAATATTGTTAAATAGGTTTCATCGCCACCGCTTTTGGTGTCTATATTAGAACCGCTATTTTGCATACACCTTAATTCTATATAATCACCAACAACTAAGTAAATTAATTCTGAAGTTGTGCTTGAAATAGCGTCAGTCACGGCTGAATGTGAAGTTCCTTTTGTTAATAATGAACCATTTTTGTATATGTAAGCATTGTAGGATTTATTAGCGACTGGGGAACTAAACGTCACTACCCCCGTAATATAATAATAACCACTTTGTGTTATTGTGACTTTATGGTTAGTAGTGTCAGGGGTTATCTCATTACTGAAAGAAGTGGTGTCTAAATCAATTACTGTATTTGATGTAGCGGTAGTAGTCTGAGCACTAGCAGAATACATTTTACAATATGATTTCAATGGTATGTTCTCTAAATCACTATAATCAATTCTTCCACTATCCACCCCATTATGAACGTGAGCTGGAATTTGAGCAACATTATATTTAGCATTAGTAGCATAGTTAGCAATCTTATCATCAATTTCTTTTTTGACTAAAGGTTGAATCTGACTATAAATTTGTATTGGTTCTTCCATATTATGATGTTCTATTAACTCTTAATCTTAATTCGTAAAGTCTGGTATATGACGGAGTTGTGGCTGTGCTTTTCATTTCAATCTTGAACTGAAGCCATTGGGATAAATCAAAGTTGACTAAATAACAATCACTTAAAGTTCCAGCAACAGTCGTTTCTCCGACTACTGCGTAAGTTCCATCTTTTGCACTTCTGGCTGAAATCTTAATCCCTTCTCCTGATACAAGCGGTTTTGTCAGTTTGAACTCAATATTATCAAAAGTAGACTTCTTGAGAAATTGTCCAACTGGAATCAAATCAGTTTCAATTGATGATACATAGGTCGAATAAGGAACTTCAGAAGATTTATCAATTCCGTAAGTATCTGGAGTGGTTGAATAATCTGTCCAAGCAACTGCTAATCCGAATCCCGAGACAACTGAGTTATAAGCATAAACTGCCGTCACTGTTCCTAGAACATTTGATTGTAAATTGACACATCTCAGGGCGTTAGTCGTTATGTCAATCGCCCATAAACCCACGTAATTAGTTATTGCTGTTTGGTCATTGTTCTTTCCAACAACTCCAAAGTAAATCTGATTCTTATTATAACAGCAGTTCTTCCATTCAAAGATAGGTTCAATTCCTGATATGTGGTCAGGAATCTTCGAGTAAAGATTAGCTTGATTACTATTTGTTACATAGATACGTCCACGTCTACCTGCGAAGATGTACATATTCGTGTTTACAGTAAGGAGATGATATGTATAATTATCGGCTATTTTAATCGGATAAGTAAAGGAAGTTGAAGTTCTATCCCAGGGATAGATATAATTAATAGTTCCGCCAACCATTAATTGCTTGCCAAGTTCTTCAAGACAGGTTGCCGAGTCATAAGAAGGAAGCTTAAGGGCATAAGTAGGAATTGAAGTGACTGAATTTTTGCCATTCCAAGTATAAGTAGCCGTGTTAGCAGGGTCAAAAGTTTGTCCTGTTTTTTCATATAATGAATCAATAAATGCTCCATCACAAATATAAACAACATCATCTTGACCAACCAAAGCTTCGTGAATGCCCGAATCTCTGAAAACAGATACGCCTGTGTTGGCTGCACCAGTAGCAGGGTCATATTCATTTACCCAAGTTAAAGCTGTCCTCGAATCATAAGTTCCATTTGGGAAAGGTAAATAACAAATACGAACATTATTTAAAACGAATAAGTAACCTTTGTAATAAAATATTCCCCTACCACCTGAGAAGTTACCATTGCCCAAAAAAGCCCAAGTTCCGCCCGCAGTAGGTTGCCACCAAGCTCTTCCATTGTCATCCAAAGCAACTCCAACTGTTTTTTCAAAATAAGTTATCTCCCCTATATTAATAGAAGCCATTGTTCCAGTTCCGCCATTGCTTCCTATTATGTGTTGTCTTGTTAAAGTAGGCTCGTCATAAAGTTTAATAGTAGTAGCATTTATTTTCAAAACCCAGTAGGTAGTTCCCGCCACGACATTAGTAGGTAAACTAGCACCAGCGAAAGTCACAGCTTGCCCACTTACTAAAGTTCCTGCCGTGACAGTTATTGTCAAAGTTTCATTAGCGTCGCTCGAATCAGTTACATTAGCAGTACAGTTAGGAAAAGTATTTAATGTCTGAGCGAAAGAAACAGAAGCTTCACCTGGGACTGATACAATATTAACACCCCGCATATCATTTATTCCTTTATAAGGATTGTCTGATATTCCATTTTCCCAACCGTCTATTACGATGTCAGTTCCATCTATATGATATGCCATATATTTATTCGTAAACTATTGTAGCGTCTAAACCATTACCAACTGTAATAAGAATTAGACCATTATTAAATGGAATATAATAGTCCCAAACACCAAGAGCAGAAGATGTGGTTGTTATTGTTCCAACCACAGGTGTTGTGCCTGTACTATTGTCTATAATGGCAAGACTTGTTCCTGAGGTATTGTTGTATATAATCTTGTGTAATATTCCAGCACCTAATTTTAAAACGTGAGTAGCCGCATCTCCCGATAAATGATAGTAAATTGGTTGAGTTTCAAATTTCCCTAATCTGTAAATAGATGACGTTCTTACCGCCATTGTAACACTTGCTCCCAATATAGAAGAGTTTAAAGAGTCTTTAAATGCGTGAAAATTCATTGTATTAGACCAAGTGGCGTTTGTTGCGCTAACAGTGTGTAGCAATTGACCTCCAAACACAAACCAAATCTTAGAATTTGTCCAATATATTTCACAAGTGGCTACTGTTCCAGTCAAAGCGTATTGACCAAGATTTCCGTTAAAAGTAGTGACCTTAGTTTCCGAACCACCCTTACAGGTTACTATACTAAATTCTGTTCCGTCTAATTGAAACCAAGCTCCATCTGTTATTGTTGGCATTGTTGCTCCCCAACCAATCCCCCATCTTCTTTTATTTCCGACTGTTCCTGTGTCGCCTAATTGACCGACACATCTAAATCTCATAGAAGAACCCGAAACATATCTTGAACGTCTGACACTATAAGCATAAGCGGATGCCCCGTTAGAAGTTCCTGATGTTAATAATAATTGAGAATTACCTTGAGCTATACTTGCTCCCGTTCCACTCGCTCCAGTAGTCCAAAATTTCGTATCTATAGTTGTGCCTTCAAATCCAGCCCCTACTAGTCTTACTGGTTCTGCTGTTCTTAATTCTCCGATTGGAGTGTTGTATCCCACAAATCCTAAATCGTCACTTAAGGACATATTTAAACTTCCTTGATATGTCGACCCAATATCAGAAATTAACCCATTGGGTTTTAACGCTCTAATTCTAGAGACAACCGAAGTTTCTTTTTGAATTGTTATATTGGTCAATCCAACATCAGTATTGGCAGTTAAAAATGATATTCTAATACCAACACAAGCAGTAGGAGAAAAAGAATATAACTTAGTGCCATACTTAGTAGAGTCCGTCGAATAATCCGAGGTATATCTTACAGTCCCATCACTTCCAATAAATTCAAATTTAGTATTGCTAAAGTATTTATTCGCTATATTACATCCTAATCCAATATTACTTAAATAAACGGTTCTACAAAAAGGTATATACAAGACCTTGGGATTAGTGACAGAATTATTATATATTCCTACTGTATCGTGGGGGCAGATAAACAAATCAGCAATATCTCCAGTCCAACCAACTTTAGTTGAATGGTCTAAATCAACATCCTTGATATAAATCGAGTCACCGTCTGTTGGCAGGGGATTTTGAATACTAATATCTTCGCCCAATGTTTGTATTACTGTTTTTTGATTACCATTTGTTTGATTATCAGAAGTAGCAGGATTAATTAAAACATTACTCGAATTTTCCAATTGAGCTGATATAGTTTCTTCAAATGTTTGTAATCCAGGATTGATTCCCATATTATAGCGTTAAAGCAAATTCTTTTAACTTATCTTCTTTGTTCTTTAATCTAATTTCCTCTTCAAGGACTTTTTTTTCTCTTAAAACGATTTCATTATCCCTACCATTTAAACTGTTTTCTTTTTCTTCTAATTCTAAAATAGTTTTTTTCTTATTTTCTTCCAATAACACAATGGCTTCTGAAATTAACTTAAACTTTTTATTCAATTCCTCTAATTCTTTAGATTTATCAATATAGCTTTTTGATATCAATTCAAACTTGTCATTTTCTAGAGTAATTTCATTATTAAGATTAGAAATGTGCTCACTTAATTCAGCCTTTTCCTTTGAAAGTTCACCTATCGTATATCTTTCTGAAGAACAAGTCTTTTTTAAATTATTGGCTTCTGCTTCTAAAACAGAAATATTATTCCTAGCATTTTCAATCTGTCTTTTAACATCAGAAGGCAATTTCAAATCTTCATTTGGAATATTAATCATATTATTCTGCTAATTCGGTAACTACAAATTTCGGGCTAGTTCCCGCCACAGTTACTATTCCCTGATAGACACACGGACCAAATTGAGAAAAAGAAGCTCCTAGTCCGTCGCTGTCCCCAGTTCCCCCTTTTAAAACGAAGTGAAAGACCGTAGAAGACGCACCTGAGCCCAAAAGAACGAAAAGAGGGTTTGTTCCTACGTTTTGAATTTGCCACCCCGCACGCCCTACTGGACCTGCTGATGCCAAGGCTGTTCCCGCACTTGTTACAATGGCAGGAGTATTAGCGGTGTCTATTGTTGTAATTGTTTGTTTCATATATTTATTAATTATAATCAGGCGTTTCAGGTTGACCTTTACCTTGCCAAGCCTTCTTACCTTTGTTTTTATTTTTATCCCATCTAACGAACAGAGCTGCTCCTGTTATGTTGTGATATTTTTCAAATACTTTACACGTTTTTCCGTCCCACGGGTCTATCGCTAAGATGTCATCTCCAACTGGCCATAAAGCTACCACCCAATGAGAACGATTAGCGACTTCAAGTAATACTGCTCTATCTGGTTCACCTTTACCGTTTTTAACCATATAAGACTTAACCATATCTAAACTAACTTTATTGTTAGCATCTGAAAATAAATTTCCTTCCCGCCAGCGGAATGAAAATGTTGGAAAGTCTAACCCAATCCAAGATATATTAGAATCTCCGCTATAGTTACTCTTATTAAGAGCTATCTGAGCAGGTGTTTGTTTACAACCAAAGTAATCAGTAAGCATTGAGATACAGGTTGTTAAACAACCATATCTTCCGACTGTTAGAGAACCATTTCCCATTATTATATTAGCCCATTTGGGGTCTCTTTGGCTAAGATATTCGATTTTATTTATGATTGTCATATTTTTTAAATACTAAGCAAATTAAAAATTGAAATAGACCTATGATGATAAATGACACAGCTCCAAACAATAGCCCCCACCATAAACTATCAGTCAAAGTGTAGAAAATCCCGAAAATAATTGATAATAACACTAGATAAAAACACATATTAGCACATTTTATTAGCCATTTCTTCTTTTTTGGCTACGTGGTTAATGTTATCAACAAAAGGGTAATCCTTCTTCTTAATTACTTCTTTTTTTAACGATACTCCTTGTTTTAATTTCATATTATTGGACTTCTAAATATTTACTAAGAGCTTTGTCTACTTGTTTTTCAACGGTGCTTTGTGATTGAAAATAGTTAACTGTCAAGGGGATTATTAGCCCGATTAAGAGTATTGAAACAACTGCCCAAGCACCCTTTAGATAGGCAATTACTTTTTCGTGTTTCTTAACAGTTCCATTTGTATAAGCTTGGGCTGTTTTGATTTCTTCGTGAGCTTTTACATTACCTTCTTTCAAATCAACAAGAGATTCTTTTACCCCTTCTAAAAGTATGCCTAATTCTCCATTGGTATAATTACGTGGTGTTGCCATATTATTCAACTTTAATATGTTTTAATTAATTAAGCGGTAACACTTGTTCCCTTATCTCTGGTGAAATAATAGGTAAATGCCATTGAAGCTAACATTACAAAGTCTTTAGCATCGACTATCTTAAAGACTGTTAAACCAACTAAGGCTATACCCATTAATACAAACACTAACTTACTAGCTGAATTAAAGATTGTTTTCATATTTTTA
>Ga0172381_10006310_pt1 | contig 11896 bp, 10 predicted proteins | sample Leawel6488metaG_FD_119754 | JGI IMG/M metagenome (GOLD analysis project Ga0172381, IMG submission 119754) | Leachate microbial communities from a municipal landfill in Southern Ontario, Canada - Leachate well 64-88 metaG | ecosystem: Engineered > Solid waste > Landfill > Unclassified | place...
AAAAACCACCTCAAGCCAGACCCGCTAGACAAGCAGAGAAGGGTTCGAGGTGTGGCGACAGCTTTAAATACAAACCACGCGCCCAGAAGGCCCGCGGTACAACTAGTCAGGAACAGTCTTCAAATAAACCGCAATTCTCACAAGGTGCTGCCCAGAACGGGCCTCCTGGTGGCACACCGTCACCCAAGATGAAGACATATGCTGGTGCTAGAAGCCGGGGTAGTGATGCCGGGCCAACTTTTTCTGCTCCAAAAGCCCAGTCAGGCACAACTTCACGGGGTTGGAGAAGTCAAGCCAGTCAATCTGCAAGTCAGTCGCAAGCATCTACTGGTTCGTCCGCTCAATCAGCCTCGAAGTCGGGTAGCACTATGGGCGGATCTCGGTATGTAGGCTATAGCCCACCAGCTACAGCACCTATAGGCAACCAGCATTCAAAGACGACCCAACGGCGCAAGGGTTCTGGTCTAGTTTGGTCGATTCTGACGGGAATTGGTCTGGTAGCCGCCTCTCCTTTTATCGGGATCCTGATCATCTTAGCTATCTGTGCTTTTCCTGTAGTTGTGGTTTGGGTTCTGTTCATGTGCTACCAGTATCCGCCACTTATCCTTGCGGTTGTTCTGATTGGCTTCGTTATTTTTTCACTAATCAATGAGTACCTTTGAAACAAACACACTGGAAAGCGGTATTTGTCGAAGGGCTCTACTGACCCAACGGGGGGGGGCAAAATGGCCACTCATAATCCTTACTGCCCGAAATGCGGCGGTACTCGTCAAGAGCTCGAAATCTGCCCGAGCTGTAATGGCAACCGTAGTACTATGTTCGGGCAGACTAACTGCAAGGTTTGTGACAACAAAGACTATGTCTGCCCGGTACACGGCAAGTACTGGAAGTAGATTTACTCACACAGAATCACTTGAGTACAAATGAGTACTTATAAGGAGGCTGAAGCCGTGAGCACAATAGACAAGAGATACTACGAGGCCACAGAGCTTGACATGGAAGATGTTTGGGCGCTCGCTAGGCGCATTGCCGAAAGAACCAAGAGTGAACCGCATGGCGGCCCCTGGCTTTTGACCACTCGTCGACTTGACGAAGAGATTCATCCCAACGGTAAGTACCAGGGAGATTACTGGTCTATCACCTACTACCATCTGCGTAGCGATGGTAAGCTTGTCAAGCACTGGGAGTCACACACTGATACTGTTTACAAGCAAGATGAAAACAGGGGGGAGGAAACGGAGATAGAGGAAAATGACGTCTTGTTGTTCGACTTCAGTCGGCGTCTTTGTGTTTCAGAGAACCGTGACCACAAACTCACTCGCGACGATTTTCCTAGCGATGAGGTGATCGTGCCCTGGAAGGGCTTTGGCATGAAGTCACTGCTCTATGCTTTGCTCTCCCAGCCTGTCACCACCAAGGAAAAGGCGGAGTTGGGCGATGCTGTCAGTCAACAGCGTTTGGGTGTCTGCTACTTCTACGGCGCCGGCATCAAGCAAGACTTCAAGGAAGCTATTAGGTGGTTCCAGAAGGCAGCCAAGCAAGGTGACGCCAAAGCCCAGTACTTTCTGGGCAGGTGTTACCAGTATGGCTGTGGTTTGACCCAGGATCTAGAGCGTGCCAAACAATGGTATGGTGATGCTGCCAAGCAAGGACACAAGAAGGCACAGATCAAGCTCGACCAGAACCTTCGCTGGTAGAGCCAATCTATATTGAATCACCAAGAAGAAGGTATCGGCCCGCAAGGGAGAACGACCGAAAGGCTCGTTCTCTCAAGCGGGCCTTTCACACGTATGGGCTCTTGCGCCGAATGGCTCGCCAAAATTTTTCGTTCTGGGTGAGCGGAATGCCGTAATCTCACCCTCAAATAGAAAACACGTTTTACAAGAAAACGTGTTTTTTTGTTGGAACCGCAAGGCGCTAGAACCACCTGAAATAAAATATCCTGTTTTTTCGCAGAACGTTAAACGCTAGATAGGTATCATGGACAAAATAGTTAAGAGCATGAAGCTAACTAAGAGAATTACAACGATTGTTTTTTTCATATTGTTAATATTACAGGATTAATCTCTAAATGTGAAGGTTACTGATAGCGGTCCAATAAGAATTTTGATAAAGTGTAATTATGAACCAAATTACAGAAAGTATCATAATCCTTGCCTTTATTATTATCTGTGCACGTTTTATTAAGAGACATTCAAAACTAATGCAAAAATATTTTATTCCCAGCTCACTTATAGCGGGCTTTATTGGACTTTTGATAGGGCCACAAATTTTTGCTGGTGTCACCTCAGATCTTACACAATATTGGGCTGTTCTTCCAAAATACTTAATTAATGTTATTTTCGCTGGTTTATTCCTGGGTAAAGTAATCCCGGGGAAGAAAGAAATTTGGAAAACTGCAGGGCCTCAGATTGCATTTGGAAATACGCTCGCATGGGGACAATACGTCATTGGCCTTATCTTAACCATGGCCATATTAACACCCATTTTTAACGCTAACCCATTAACCGGAGCGCTAATTGAAATCAGTTTTGAAGGAGGCCATGGCACCGCTGCCGGCTTAGCCCCCACCTTTGAAAAGCTTAACTTTCCAGAAGGCACCGACATAGCATTGGCTTTGGCGACAATTAGTATTTTAGTTGCAGTGATTTCGGGAATAATTATTTTAAATTGGCAGTGGAAAAAAGAATGTCTTTTTATGACTGAAGAAGAAAGAAAGGCGAGAGACAGGCAATGCATACGAAGTGGTTATAATCTAATTACACTGGGAAAGAAGATTTCTGCTACCCCAAAATCTATAGCTATAAATATACTAGCTTTTGCGATTTCCATTGGCTTAGGGTGGTTAATAATGAATAGTTTAATATTTATTGAAGAAATAGTTCTTAATGGTTTTACGGATATCCGATTTTTCCCATATGTCCCAATGTTCCCAATGGCGATGATTGGCGGATTAATACTGCAACTGCTTTTGAGAAAAATAAAAAAACAAACGTTTATTCACAGAAGGACAGCAGAAATTATCACGACGCTAGCGCTTGATATCTTAATAGCTAGCGCAATAGCTACCGTTTCTTTAAAGGTGGTGGGAGATAATATTGAAATATTTGGAATTTTAGCGATTGCCGGTATATCTTGGATACTGTTTGCTTTCTTTTTTCTTGGACCGAAAATGTTTCCCCAATTTTGGTTTGAAAAATCTTTAACAAACATTGGTCAATCTATGGGGATGACGGCTACCGGGTTAATGTTAAACAGACTTGCAGACCCGAACAATCATTCAAAGACGAAGGAAAGCTTTGCTTATAAGCAACTGGTATTTGAGCCTTTTATGGGCGGCGGACTAATCACGGCTTCATCAATAATATTTATTTATGAGTTCGGTTCTTGGCCAGTTTTGATTATTTCGACAATGGTTTTCTTGTTCTGGACAATATTCGGACTTGTTTTAGGGAAGAAGAAGAATCCAAAGACGGTGTTAGTACAAAATGAAGGAGGGGTGCTTGGTTGAGTCAAAAAGTGAATTAAAATATTCGGAGATGTCGGTCGATGAAGTCCTGATATCCTTAGAAACATCCTTTAAGGGGTTGAAAAATACAGAAGCTGAAAGTCGTAAAAATATATATGGCGAAAATTCGTTGGGCGTGGTTAAAAAAAAGTCACGTATTTTAATTTTCTTAAATAACTTTCGTAGTCCGCTTATATATACACTTTTTATCGCCGCATTTGTAACCTTATTAATGAGAGAATATATTGATTCTCTTGTTATTTTTACAATCACTTTAATAAATGCTGTCATCGGCTATTTCCAAGAACAAAAAGCGGAATCCGCACTCGAAGCTTTGAGAAAAATGACTAGACTCAATTCTGTAGTACTGAGAGAAGATAAAAGAGTCAACATTAAGTCTGAAAACTTGGTTCCTGGGGACGTTATTTTGCTAGAAGAAGGTGATAAGGTTCCGGCGGATGGAAGAGTTATTGAATCATCTGAATTACTCATAAATGAGGCGGTGATAACCGGCGAATCACTACCCGTTAAAAAAGGCGCACAAAAATATTTAGCGAAATCTAGCGAAGAGCCAACCAACTTATTATTTATGGGAACAACTGTGCTTGGCGGGAGAGCCTTAATGGTAGTTACCGCCACTGGTAGAAATACTGAGTTTGGGAAAATATCAAAATTAGTTGAAGATGAATCTCAGGTTATTGCACCATTGCAGAAAAAAATGCTCGAATTTAGTAAGAAATTAGGATTAATCGTTGTCTTTGTCTGTCTTTCAATTTTTGTTATAGGTCTTATAAGTGGTCGAGATTTAGTTACAATGGTTGAACTTTCTATTTCAATGGCCGTATCTGCAATCCCAGAAGGCTTACCTGTTGCTATCACAGTAATACTTGTCATGGGTGTTAAAAGAATGGCTAAACATAAGGCAATTCTTAGAAACCTTTCAGCTGTCGAAACTTTGGGCACCACCACTGTAATTGCTTCAGATAAAACAGGTACGATTACTCATAATAAATTAACTGTAACTAAAATATATACAGATCAAGTTTATCGAATTTCGGGAGAAGGTCATATATTTAAAGGGGATTTTTTTGTCAATGACGTTAAGGTTGAACCTAAACAACATATCCTGCAGTTATTAGACTGTGGAGTAATTGTTAATAACGGGAAATTAGAAGTTAAGAAGCATGGTGCGGATATTTTTGGGGACCCTACCGACTGTGCAATATTAGTAGCGGCAAAAAAGGCTGGGATTACCAAAGAAGAATGCTCTGACTTTATCGAGAGATTAGCCGAAATTCCATTTTCTTCTGACCGTAAATACCAAGCAGTCCTGGCTGATAACAGTGGGTCAAAAGCAATATATATAAAAGGTGCCCTCGAAGAAATATTGAAACGTTCACGCTACTCATTCATAGAAGGAAAGACGCCAATTCAAATGACAGATGATCGCCGAAAAGAGATTAAATCTCAAGCAAAATATTTTGCCAGCAGGGGCCTCCGTGTCATAGCTTTTGCTTATAAAGAGGCTGATATACAAAAAGTAACACTTTGTGAAGACAACCTCGATGGTGGCTTTACTTTTGTTGGCTTGGTCGGTATGAGGGACACTTATCGTTCGGGTGTAAGAGATGCTATCGAGAAATGTAAAAAAGCCGGCATACGCATGATAATGATTACGGGCGACCATTTAGATACAGCAAAAGCCATCGGTCAGGATATAGGTATATTAAATAGCGAATCAGAAGCTATTGAGGCCAGTGTTCTAGAAAACATGAGCTTGAAAGAAGTAAGGAAGATTGTAAAAAGAGTTAATGTTTTTGCTAGAATAAGTCCTTTGGCCAAGTATAAAATCATTGAAGCGCTAAAGGAAAACGGGGAAATAGTGGCTATGACTGGAGACGGAGTAAATGATGTTCCAGCATTAAAAAAAGCTGATATTGGTGTAGCAATGGGTGTTATGGGTACCGAAGCCGCGAAAGATGCCAGCGATATGGTATTAACTGATGATAACTTCTCAACAATAGTGTTTGCTGTTTCAGAGGGTAGAGCAGTTTTTTCTAATATAAGAAAAACTTTATTTTATTTACTTTCGACAAATTTAGGTGAAGTACTTACGGTTCTATCTGGATTAATCATGGGTCTGCCCTTAGTGTTGATGCCACTTCAAATTCTTTGGATAAATTTGGTTACTGATTCCTTGACGGCTATTCCATTAGGTATGGAGCCAGCCCACAGCGACCAAATAAATCGATCACCAAGAAATCCTAGAGAACATTTAGTTTCAAAGAGGATGATTGTTAAAATTACTCTTATTGCATCTATAATGGCAATTGGTTCAATTTCAATATTTTTATATAGCTTACCTTCGGGTATAATTCATGCAAGAACAATGGTATTTACCTTTTTAGTCTTAATCCAATGGTTTAATGTCTTTAATGCAAGAACAGAAAGCAGCTCGATATTTAAACAAAACCCATTTGCCAACAAACCGTTATTACTTGGGCTACTAATCGCTGTCACCTTACAATTTAGCGTCCTCTACACTAATTTTTTAGAGCACGTTTTTGAACTATCCTTTTTAACACTGAATGACTGGGCAATCATTGTGCCTGTCGCCTTTACTACAGTCATCTTTAGCGAAATAGAAAAGCTAGTTTTTAGATTGAGACATAAAAAAGAACAAGCCCATAATTAGCTTGTTCTCTATAAGGATTTTTTATTTACCGTCAGGGGTCATTTTTACGTGTTTGACCTGAACATTTGGGTTGCCCTTACTCGCCTCATAAACAGCATAAACTATTTCTTTTAGTTCGGATAACTCCTTATTTTGAGATCCTATCTTATGTGACAGCAGGTATATGTAGTAGGTTTGTGCAGCAAGACCAATAAATAAGAAAATCGTTACGATGTCTAGTACAAAAAACTGTAGGGGAAAATTATCGATCACATTACCTCCATTACTTTATCTACATACATATTAACAAATCTGCATAATAAATTCAATCTACATACATAATTCCTTGTCTGTTCTCGCTTAGTTGTCCATATACACTTTCCTGTCTTTTAGGTATATCGTTGAGTTAAAGCATGTTAGGAGCTCCCTTTTCTCTTCCCTAGTGCCCTCTGACAACACGTATGTTGCATAAGTCTTTAAGTCTACCTTGGCTGGCTTTAATTTAGGCGCCTGCTCGCCAATAACTCCATTTGTAAACTTCTCGTAACGCTCAATCTCTTTTTCGAGTTTTTCGGTCAACTTAACTTTGTTTAGCTCTAACCTCTTTACCATGTTAAGGAGCTCCTCTAAAAGTAGCTCCTCGCGCATGTACGGCTGTCTACAGCCCTTATCCTTGCCGCGAGAGCAGGTGTAATAGACGTACCTACGTTTGCTCCCGTCCGCTAGTGTTTTGAATTTCTCTTCGGCGCCAATTCCGGAGGTACAGTTGCCGCACTTAATAATATTGTTAAAGTTGAACTCTTTACTTCCGTAGATACCCGTATAGGTTTTTTCACACCTCTCCCTAAGCTGCTCGAAGAGCTCTTTTGTGATTAGGGATTCGTGGTCAACATCGTACCAGTTACCACTAGTCTTAGGCCATTCGAACTTGCCATAATAATATGGATTCCGTACCATACCAAAGAGGCTGCTTAAGGACAGTGGGCGACCGGAGCGAGCCGTAAGCCCAACTTCTTTGGTCCACTCAAGAACGCCCCTACCCGATTCACCATTCGCCATTCTCTGGAAGATTTCCTTTACTAGGGGCGCTCTTTCGGGATCTAGGATTATTCTACTGGCCCCTCTTTCCGGGTTTTTGGTGTTTAGGTATCCCAATGGAGGCATGCAGGGCCGATGGCCCATTTCGCATTTGGTTTTCATGCCTCTTACAACGTTAATGGCCCTATTATCGTTTTCGAACTTTGCCTGAGACCCCAAGATCATGAGTAAGAACTTATCATTTGGACTATTAGTAAACATTTGGCTGAAGGTCCTAATCTCGCAAAGGTGCTTTTGGTCCATCAAGTCAATCAGAAGTCCCAAATCACCAGCGCAGCGACTCAGCCGATCTGGCGCCCAGGTAATCAGACCTTGGTACTTATCTTCTTTAAGTTCCTGAATTATTTCATTAAAGACCGGGCGAGTCCCACTCTCTTTCGCCGAGTGAGACTCCCTCTTGGTCTCTATAATCTTAAGCCCGTCCCTTTTTGCGATTGCTACCATTTCTTTAATCTGGCTTTCAATCGAGAGGGCTTGTTTTTCATCGGACTCGGTCGATTTTCTTGCGTATAAACAGTACTCGTATCCCATACAAGGACAAGGATGCCGCCGAACCGTGATTAAGTCCAGGACTTTAACGATCGAATTCTCGTCTTGTTTCTTCGTCGAGAAAATCAGACCATTTCTGGTGGGATCTGGGTCTATTGCTAGCTTCTTGCTGCGGCGGGTCATAGCTCAAGGTATTTGGCCCTACTCTGTAGAGACGGGGGCTTGGGGGATTTTCTATCACTCCTCGTACAAGTGTAGAAAAAGCATCAGCAAGATCATCGCCCTCTTCTTCAGCGATGTAATATATTTGATTCTTGAGTTCTTCATTGCCAGTTTTGGCAAAACGAAGCTCGTCTTTCTCGAGCTTGAAGCCGGCTATGAACATTCGGTCTCGTTTGTTCATTCCGTTAACTCCGACATTTACAATATCGAGGTCACTAAACTTTTTCATCAAATCAATGGTTGCATTCTGAGTGCCACCGCCTTCAATGAAATAGCGCTTTGACTTTGTTGGATCATACGAACTTTCAAGAGATTTGAGAAAATCGAGAGTCTCGTCCGAAGTTAACTTCTTCTTGATTGGATTGGGGAGGATGAATATTTGAGTTATATCGTTTCTTCGGTACACTCTAGCCATTACGATTGCGGTGTAATCGCTTCTTTCCCCGGGTGTCCCCGCCAAGTCAACACCAATAGCATAGGAGTAACTTTCGCCGCGTAGCTGAGGCGGGAAGTCATCGTAATCACGAATCCACTCGCGTTTAATCACTGGCTCACCTTCGTAGATGACAGTAAGGCAGTACTCCCTCTGCCAAATCCTCTCATTACCAACTTTGGTACGTTCCATTTCAACTGCTTCTGGGCTGGGATACTTTCCTGGCCAAAGAATTTCACCGTTTTTTACGATCGGGTACTCTTGATAAATACCAAGCCCGGGGTGTTTCTCGATGTTTTTCTCTAGCCGTTTGATAAAGCTATCTTCATGGAGCATATTGCCCGTGATTATAAACTTTGTGTCGGGATCTCCGAGTGGTACGATCTCACTCGAATACCAATCGAAGGTCTTATCTCGACTTTCTTGAGTCCTGATTGAGCTACTGTCATCAAGGTCATCAATAATAATCAGATCCGGCCGGACTTCCTTGTGGCGGGCGCCACGGAATTTCTGCTCTTTAGAAACTGCGGAAATACGAGCCCCAGTACGTTTAAATACCAGAGTGTTAATGTTCCATGTATTGTCGTCCTGGATGGGACCAAGATCCGACCTCAATAGCTCATTTTCTTCTAGCTCCCTCTTTACGTTTGCCAAATGCTGACTCGCCTGAAGTTTTGTTTGACAGACTATAAGCACATTGCGCTTCTCAAGCTTTCCAAGAATTGCCCAGATTGGGAACGAGGTTGTAAGAATAGTTGATTTCCCCGCACCTCTATGGGCAATCACTACGGCAAGCTTATTGCTCTCATCTTCCGTAACCCTAAATATTTCTCTGTGGAAGGGAGCAGTGCGATATTTTATGTAGTTGGAGAAGTAGATGTGAAAGAAGTAGAAGTGGCTCCTCTTCGCAAGCTCTACCCGGGTATTACTATCACGAACTATATCCATGAACTCGTCTACTCTATTGCTGTCCATCTTTACCCCCTTCCTCATTTTCGGAAAGGAGTAGCGCACGCTTAATGCTCGCTTCCTGTTCGGCTGAAAGTTGCTTCGGTATAACGGTAACCTGACCCTTTAATTCCAGCTTATTGGAGTATCTTGGGTCATTGGCCCAAAGCCAGTATTTGATTGCGCCAAGATTTTCATTCTTGATTGCGGTTATGAGTTTAGACTCACATAGCTCAGAAACGAGAGCCCGACCTTCTGCGCTTGCCTTGTCTACGGCGTCTGAAAATTCCTTATCTTCAGATTTCCAGCGGTAGAGCGTGCTGCGGCTAATGCCGCAGCGCTCACACGCAGGTTGAATAACAGGGCTCTTAGAGAGGATCTCAATGAAATCCTCCTTCAACTTTTTATTTTTCATTTTTCCCTCCGATCTTGACTGCTTTCTGGCCAGTTAGCTTTTCCCAGCGATTCCGAATCACTTCAGCATAGATAGGAGATTTTTCGACAAGATAGCAGCGGCGCTTCATCTTTGTTGCCGCGATTAGGGTGCTTCCGCTACCGCCAAAGGGCTCTATGATTAGATCGCCCCTTTTGGTAAGTACCTTAATGTATGGAATTAGAATCTCAACAGGTTTCGTGCCAAAGATGATACCTTGTCCGGAACTCTTCTCATCCGCCGCGACATATTCGATAAAGTCGGTTGGCTGGTACTTTTTACCCTTGGCGTAGCCCTCCCAGTACGGCTTTCCCGATGTCGCGAAGAGAGCATTTTCATACTCATTTTGAAAGAGCTCATCGGGTTCGGGCTCTGTGTTTAGAGCGACATTACCGCCCGTACCTACCAGTGCTATATCCGATTTATTGAAGAATTTATACTTCGCCGAGAATCCCTGGACTCGGTTGGGGAGGTGCCAAGTGATGGTGTTTCGGTACTTCCAGTGTTTTTCCATCTCGTTCCAGATAGTCCGAAGATTTTTCGGATTTTCATAGATGATAATAGAGAAATCGGGCTTCTGGACTTTCGCTACGCTTGCCATCCACTTTTCAGTGAAGTCAGGCGGGAGGACATCTGTCTCCAGGTAACGTCTATTTTTCTTCGCCCCGAAGCCAGTAACGGCTTCTCCATGACGCTTTGCTTTGAGGTAATCCAGGATGTACGGAGGATCCGTCAGGCACATATCGGCTCTTTCCTCGCCCATGAGCTTTAGCACATCTTCTTCGATGGTGCTGTCGCCAATAATCATTCTAGAATCGCCTAATTGCCAAAGATCACCTTTTTGCATCTCGATGGTTTCGATATTTAGCTTTTTAAGTTCTTTCTCGAGATCGAACATTTCTGTCTTCTCTTCGACTCCGAATACATCGTCTCGCTCTTCTGAGGAGAATCCAATTTCGGTAAGTAACTCCTCCGAAAACTCCGCAAGAAGTTCGAGGTTAAATTCTCCTTGATTCTTGTTTAGGCGAAGATTTAGTTCTTTTTCACGTTCGATATCTGTTATGTAGACATGAACGATCGGAACTTCGGTAATATTTAGAGATTTGCAGGCGGCAAGACGCATATGGCCGCCGATCACAATTCCCTCTCTACCCTTTGCTCCGTTTACAATAATCGGATCGACCATTCCGAATCTTGTGATGCTTTCTTTTAGGTCAGATAGTTGCTTATCCGACCACTTTCTTGGGTTGTATACAGCTGGCTTCAAAGCATCTACTGAAGCTTGCTGCACCCTGAGATCATGTACTTGCATGATTCCTCCTTCAGTTAGGAGGCAAACAAAAAACCCCACGATATCCACACATAAAAGAAAACACCAAAGCACAAAGTTCTCTACTTTATACTTGGCTCCTTTATGTGCAAATGTTCTGGGGTTTCCTTACTAATTTGCGAACATCAGGCGCTTCCGCCTGCCACCGGCTTAATATGTACGTACCTTTCGGCACTGCATATATTATATCACAAAATTACTCTGTCAACAAAATTGAAGCTTTATATTTGAGGCTGATTGGAGTAGAATATGGGCAATATGACAGCAAAAAACGAAGAATTTATTATTAGCTACATGAATGAGGTCAAGACTCAATTCGAGAGCGGCCATGCAAAAGAACATGCCTATAGGCCTGCTACTTCGGTAGGGGGGGTGTGTGAGAAACTACTTCCGCTTTCCTACCTTGACAGGTAGTTGTAATGGGTATATACTCAATACATAAGACTAAGAAAGGGGGTGAGTAATTATGCCAGGATACAACGGAACGGGTCCAAATAATGCAGGCCCTATGACGGGCAGAGGCTTTGGTCCCTGTGGCAAAGGAATGGGCTTGGGTCGTCCTTGCGGTAGGGCTTACGGTTTTGGAAATCAACGATGGAACATGGTAGGCTTCTCCAAAGAAGAAGAAAAACAAGTTCTCCAAGATGAAGCAAAAAGCCTTACGGAAGAACTAAGCGAAATAAATAAAAGAATCACAGAGATAGCCAAATAGAAAGCCGCTCCCTGCTGAATTAAATCAGTGGGGAGCGACCTGCAATATT
>Ga0172381_10006311_pt1 | contig 11895 bp, 12 predicted proteins | sample Leawel6488metaG_FD_119754 | JGI IMG/M metagenome (GOLD analysis project Ga0172381, IMG submission 119754) | Leachate microbial communities from a municipal landfill in Southern Ontario, Canada - Leachate well 64-88 metaG | ecosystem: Engineered > Solid waste > Landfill > Unclassified | place...
AAATGAAATAAAGTAATAAAATGTTGAAAAAAATTAAAAATTTAATCATAAAATTCAATCTTTCCTTCCATAAGTCTTTGAACTCTGGCACTTATAGGGATTGCTTGAGAAATTTTATTTATATTTTTTACTTCTTCTTGATCTCCAAGAACAGTTTTTACCAATTTGCCATAATCTTCTGCACCACGAGATTTAGCGTCGTATGAAAATATGGATTTTCCAGTTTCAGGAGCTTCAGCTAGTTTTGAGTTTATTCTTATGGGAGAAGTAATTTTAACACCATATTCTGAGATTAATTTCTTTAATATTTTATTATTACTTTTATTTCTAACATCGTGCATAGTCGGTACAATGTGAGAAATTTTTAAATTATGTTTAAAATATCGATTTATTTCTGTAATTGCATCTATCATGAATTTTAAGCCAGTATAGGCCAAATAATTTGTAGCAACAGGAATTATAGCCTCATCTGCGAAAAGCATAGCATTTTGATTTAAAACACCTAGAGAAGGAGCACAATCAATAATTATATAATCATAATCGCCAATATCGGATAACTTCTTTGCAAGAATCTTTTGACCATCTTTTTGACCTGCTAAAAGAACTTCTGCTTTTGTTAAACTTTCAGTACTGTGAATTAAGTCTAAATTAGTTCCCAACGGAGTTAAACAATCAATAAATGAACATTCACCCATTAAAAAATGATATAAGTTTTTTTCTTTACTGCTTGTTAATGAAGAAGCCACACTTCCTTGTGGATCCATATCAATTAATAGAACTTTCATTCCTTTTCTTGAAAGACCTGCAGCCAAACTTACAGCGGTAGTAGTTTTTCCTACACCACCCTTTTGATTAATAACACAAATTTTTTTAATGTCACACATATTTACACACCCATCACTATTAAGAGCCTCACATCTAAACAATATTTGTATACAGAAAAGTATACTGATATATAAATATTTCGTTCAGATTCACATTAAATGAATTGTTTTTAATAAGTTATACACTGGTCAAGTCGCCACTACGTTTTTAAATCAAACATAAGTACTTAATTTATTGATGTATATAATACATTCTTAAAGAGATAAAATGAAACGAATACAATCCCCCTCATCAATAAACACTTATTTCCAATGTCCTAGAAAATATTTCTTTATTTATAATCTTAAAATGCCAACCTCTCCTTCAATACATCTTGTAAGAGGAACTATTGCGCATTCTGTGTTGGAAAATTTATTTGTAATTGAACCTGCGATATTGTCAGAAAACTTTGAAAATGAATTAAAAATAATTTCTTTGGAATTGTTAAAAAAATATTGGGCTGAAAATAAAAAAGATTTAGATTGTTTAGGATTATTGGAAGAAGAATTAAATCGTTATTATGAAGAAACACAGATGATGATGCTTAATTGGATTTCTCATTTTGTAAAAAAAATAAAAAAAGAAACTTCTAAAGGATTAAGTATTTCAGAAGCCTTCGTTAAATTAAAACCTCAAACCGAAGTTTTGTATAATTCAGATGAATTCATGATTAGAGGATATATTGATGCAATAGAAGAAATTGATGGAGAAATTCGTTTAATGGATTACAAGACTTCTAAAAAATCGGAGATTACTAAAGAATACAAATTACAACTAGGAATTTACGCTTTAATGTATCAATTAAAACATGGAATTAAACCACATAAAGTTGGAATTTATTTTTTAAAAGATGCTGAACAAATCATGGAAGTAGATGAAGATTTAATTCAAAATGCAAAATTTATGATAGAACAAATTCATATGTCTACAGATGGAATGGATGAAATTCATCAATACCCAAAAAAAGAATCTCCTCTCTGTCGTTGGTCTAATGGTCAGTGTGATTTCTATGACTATTGTTTTAAAGGTAAAGCTGTACCTGAGAAGCCTTTAAGATAAACTTAAACTTAAAGAAATATTTATATATTTTGTGTCATTTCTTTCATTTATGAATTACAAACACAATTTATCTGATGAAGAGAAAAAGATTTTGAATACTGATTTAAAAAATATTTCGAATGTTGTTGAAATATATATTGCCCCCGATTTCATAGGAAGAATTCACAATTGTTTAACACGAGACGATTTAGAGGATAAAAAGAAAAAAGTTGCTTCTTTAGAACTTCCTAAACCATATATTTAATAAAAAATTCTAAATAAGTGTATTTAATGAAATTGAGTACGCTCTCGTGTGCCTGTATGAAATACGGCATTATAGATTTGGTGGAAAGAAAATTCCTGAGAAACCTTTAAGATAAATCTTAAAATTAAAATAAAAAATAGTTTTGATTACTGTATTCTGAATTCAGTTTGCTGTATTCCGCAATCAGCTTACGCTCTTTGAAAAATCAAAAGATCTTCTGTAGTTAATTTCTTTCCTTTCTTAACTTTTTCAGTAACTTCTTTTGCTCTTTCTTTTATTGCTTTAGCTTGTTGCTCTTTCTTATCTTCTTCGATTTTAACATCTTGAGCTTCAAGATTTGCTTTTAATTCATCAAACTCTTTAACTAATTCTTTTAATTTATTGTTTTTTTCTGTAAATTGATCTTTAAACTCTTTGAATTTTTGGAAAGCTTCTTCTTCTTTAGATTTTATATCGTCAATCTCTTTAGATTGTTCAATTACATTTTCATGTTTGTCTTGAGAATTAGATGCGAATGATTGTATTTGTTTGTGAATTTTATTGGATTCTTTTCTAACGTTCTTTAATTCGTTTGAAACTTTTCTAACTCCTTCCCAATCATCTTTTACTTCATTAAAACCTTGCATTTGTTTTTTCAAAGCTTTAATTTCTTTGTTTATTTTTTGTTCTTTGTCGAAACTCATAACATTGGTTTCTAAAGAATATTCCATCTTTTCTATTGTTTTTTGCATTTCTTGAGGATTGCCTTCAATTTTCAACTTAGAAACTTTGGAATCATATTTTTCTTTAAGGGTCGTGTATTCTTTTCTTAAATCTAGAAGTTTTTTGTTAAATACATCTCGTTCTTTTTTTAAGTCTTGAACTTTATTTGTAATCTCATTTCGTTCTACTTTGGAATCTTTTACAGTTGTTATTTTAGAAGTTATTTCTTTATTCAACTTGCTTTTTCTGTTATACCAACTTTCTTTAAGTCTATTTAACTTATTAAGATCTTTCTTAATGTTGCTTATTTGTAACTTAAGTTCTTTAAGTCTATTGATTCCTTCCTTTGCTTGAGACTCATCCATTGTATTTTCACGACCTACGTTTTATTTTATTTATTTAAAAAAATTAAAAAAAATATTTTCCCTCGAAACATTGTTTCTTAGGAAGTTCTAAATTTATCCGAATAATGAACCTAGTCCAGCTGCTGCTGCACCATCATCTTTCTTTTCTTCTTTTTTAGCTGCTGGAGCTGCTGCTGCTGGAGCTGCTGCTGCTGGAGCTGCTGCTGGAGCTGCACTAACTGCTGCTTTAGCGATAGCTTCTTCAATATTTACGCCATCTAAAGCTGCAACTAAAGCTTTAATTCTATTATCGTCAACTTTAACGCCTGCTGCTTCTAAAACTTTTTTTACAGCTGCATCATCTATTTTTTGTCCTGCTTTGTGTAAAAGCATTGCCGCATAAATGTATTCCATTTTTGTTCCTCTTAATTTATTATTTTTATTTTATAAAGTTAGTTTCCTAACCAAATAGTGCGCCTAGTCCTTCTGAAGGATTTGGAGCATTATCATTGTCCTTTTTCTTGTCCTCAACAACTGCTTCGACAACAGACGTTGTGGCAATTGCAGTTTTTGTTCCTTTCAATTCTTCTGACAAAGCGTCGTCAGATAAAAGACTAACTACTGCAAACATTTGACTTTGTGCTTTGCTTAATGTATCTCCAACAGTGATGTCTGTTAAAATATCTTCATTTATTGCTAGATTTCTAGATTCACTAAATGCATTTTGCACAAGAGTTGTAATTGTTTCAGAACAAGCGTATGCAGAATTAACTGCTAAATTAAATGCTTGACTTGCACAATTAGTAATATCCATAATGTATTTGTCTTCATCAATATCTAATACTGATTTAGTTAAGATTTCACCATCTTCATAAACTGCCGTTAAATCTAAACCAATTTCCATAGGTTCGATTCCAAGACGAGTTAATAATGCTGCTAATGCAGGACTTACAACATCTCCTTCACTTGCAACTTTTGAATCTTCTTTGATAGCAACTTTTCCACCATCAACTCCACTTTTAATTCCTACTGCACCTAATTCTCCAATAACTGGACCTGGTGCAAAAGAAGTTGGACCTGCTGGAACAATAATATCTTTAGGAGCAACTTGTCCTCCCTTGATTGCTGCAGAACTTTTGTTCTTTTTCAAAGTTTTAAATAATTTGAATGGACTTTCTTGAGTGAAAATTAAAGCAGGCATACCTTTTAAGTAAGGCACTAATTTAGCCATATTTTCTCTTTTAGATTGTTCAAGAGCAACAGTCAATAATCTTCTCTTACTCATTTTAATAAGAACCGAACCTCTTAATTGACTTCTCATCTTAAGCATAGTTTTTGCAGGCAAGTTTTCCATGTTAACTGCACCAACATACTTATACTTATCAATAAGATCTGCAAATTCTTTTACAACATCTTTTTTTTCTTGCGATACGTGAGCCATTTTTTGTTTACCTATGTTTTACCTATAATTTTACAGGTTTACTCATTGTAAGTTTCAACAATGCATTTTTAACATTATGTTTTTCTTTTGGAAGATGATGTACGATTTGATCATACATATACATAACATTTTCTGCAATTTCTTCAGCAGGCGTATTCATAGTTCCAACTTTAACATGAAATATTGGAAGTTTTTTCGCACTTAACTTTGCTGTTTTTTGTAAAGTATCATAAATAGGTTTTAATGCTGCTTTTGGAGCAACAACTGCACCTGATTTGGGGTTAGGCATTTTTCCTCTAGGACCAAATACACGACCAAATGCTCCTGCAATTTGTCCCATGATGTTTGCCTGTGCAATGAAAAAATCAAATTCTTCAGCTAGTTTTTTAACTGCTTTTTTATCGTCTTTAAGTTTAGCCAGTTCTGCTTGTGTAATTACTTTATCGCACACAGAAGTTGCTTCTTCTTCTAAATCTGCTGCAACAATTCCACAAATTTTCTTTTTCTTTTTTAATGGGTGTGGTAAAATTGCGAAGAATTCTACTTGCTCTTCAGGTTTTTTTAAATTAAGATCTTTAAGATTAACAACTAAATCTACAGATTGATCAAATTTTCTTTCTTTTGTTGACGCTTTTAATTCTTCAAAAGCTTTTGCTACTGATTTTTTATCCATTTTATTTTTCTCCTACTATCGAAATAGTATATCATATAGAAGTAATTTATCTTCCATATCAATTGAGCTCAATTGCCACGAAATCAATCTTGTTGACCCGTGAGATATGTTTTAGGTAATATTTTAGGAAAATTTTAAGAGTTTATAAAGGTATTGGTGGTTTTGTAGAAAATTATATAAAGAAGTGACTTCGTGAAAAAGATTAAGTGTGGGGTTGGTAGTTATGGTACATCCAAATGGGGAAGAATTTGATGAAGTTTATTCTGACAATGGTCGAGAGTCTTTAATGGAAAGCGATAGCATGAGTGCTGAAGAGGATGCATTTATGAAAGGCTATGATGAAATTCCTGAAGGTTCTGAGGAAGAGTCAGAAGATAAGTTTTACGACGATGCTTTTAAGAGAAAGGCTAGACGTTCTAAGCGAAAGGATAATGCTTTCGATGAAGAAGAGCTAGAAGCAGACGTTCTGTTACACTGAAAGCTGAAGACAGTGTAGGTTTATTTTTTTAAGTTTTTGAATTACTTTAAAACTTTCTTCGTCTCTTCAGCAATCATTAACTCTTCATTCGTAGGAATTACCATTAACTTAATTTTAGAATCTTTTGCAGAAATTAAAATTTCATTTTTATCATTCTTCTTTTTATCCAATTTCAAACCAAGACCTTTCAACTTAGAAACGATTTTCTCACGAATAAACGCCTCATTTTCTCCAATCCCTGCAGTAAATGTAATTGCATCTACAGAAGGTAAAATAGAAACATACGCACCAATGTATAAAGCAATTTTGTACGTAAACACATCTAAAGCCAATTCAAATTTAGGATTCGTCTCTCTTCCTTCACGTAATGTTCTAACATCGGAAACTCCAGAAATTCCTTTCAGACCACTTTCTTTGTTTAAAATAGTTAAAATATCTTTCAAACCTTTTTTTAATTTCACAGATAAATAAGGAATAATTCCTACATCCATATCACCACAACGAGTACCCATAACCAAACCAGAAATAGGAGTAAAACCCATAGTAGTATCTATTGATTTACCATCTTGAATAGCTGTTATGCTTGCACCATTACCTAAATGACAACTAATTATATTAACAGTTTTCTTTTTTAAAATTTGAGCAACTTGTAAAGAAATGTACTCATGAGATGGTCCATGAAAACCATATTTACGAACACCGTATTTGGAATAATATTCTAAAGGCAAGCCATAAGTATATGCTTCACTAGCAATTGTTTGATGAAACGCAGTATCAAACACAGCAACTTGTTTTAATTTAGGTAAAAATTTTTTACAAAGTTTTATTCCAATTAAATTAGCAGAATTATGTAATGGTGCTAAAGGTGAACACTTTTCAATTTTTTTAATAACATCCGAAGTTATCAAAACAGAACTTTTAAAATATTCTGCTCCATGAACAACACGATGTCCAATTGCATCAACTTTAAAACTTTTCATTAAATTCAAAATTAATTCTACGCCTTCATCATGATTTTTAATTTTTTTAGGAGTTATATCTTTACCAACTTTCAAATAAGACTTAGGAGAATTTATTTCATCAACTCTACCTGAAATCAAAGAATTATTTTTTTCTACATTAATCAATTGAAATTTAATTGATGAACTACCGCAATTAATAACTAAAACATTCATTTTTACTGTGCCTCTATTGCTGTGATTATGATTACATTAATAATATCTTCGATATTGCAACCCCTACTCAAATCATTTACGGGTTTATTTAAACCTTGAATTATTGGTCCAATTGCTTTTGTATTAGAAAATCTTTGAACAAGTTTGTATCCAATATTTCCACTATTTAAATCAGGAAAAATTAATACATTTGCATCCCCTCTCAAAGAAGAATTAGGACATTTAGTTTTTGCAACTTCAGGAACGATGGCTGCATCAACTTGAAGTTCACCATCTATGGTAATTAAAGGACGTTTATCATTAACATATTTTATCGCCCGTCTTATTTTATCTAAACCCTCATCCTCTGCACTACCTTTTGTAGAAAAAGAAAGCATTGCAACTTTAGGTTCAATTCCAAATATCTTAGCAGAATCTGCAGTAGATATAGCAATATCCGCCAATTCAATTGAATCAGGATTTTTATTTAAAGCACAATCTGCAAAAAGATAATTTTTATTTTCTGCACACATCAAAAAAAACGAAGAAGCGATTGAATGATCAGGAGTTTTTATAATTTGCAAAGCAGGACGAAGAGTATCTGCCGTAGTGTGAGTTGCACCAGAAACCAAACCATGAGCAATTCCTTTATGTACGAGCATAACTCCAAAATAAGAAGGATCTTTAATTAAGTCTCTAGCTTTACCAATATCAATTCCTTTATCTTTTCTCAACAAATACAAATCAGAAACAAACTCTTCAACAAAATCACTCTTTAAAGGATTAATAATTCTTGCACTAAATAAATCTAGGCCCATCTTCTCAGCCCTCAAAGAAACAGAATCATCCATATCAAGAATTATCAAATCCGCAATCCTTTCTTTCAAAATAAAATCTGCGGCTCTTAAAACCCTTTCATCATTTCCTTCAACTAATACAATTGTTCGTAATTTACTCTTCGCTTTTTCCTTTAACGAATTTAATAAGTCAATCATAAATAATCCCTTTTAATATATTTTGTATGTAATAATTTATGTGCGTTCTCTCCACCAAATTTTCCAATATAATTTTTATATAATTTTAAAACCGATGCATTCTTGTGAGATTTTCTAATCTTCTTATGCTTATCTTCATTATTTAATGCTTCCGCTCTCTTTTGTAAAACTTCATCATCTTCATATCTAGGTTGTCCGCCACCACCAACACATCCACCATAACAAGCCATAATTTCAATAAAATCATATGGACAATTACCTTCACGAATGGATTCCATTATTTTTCTAGCTTCACCAAGAGTATGAACTGCAACCGCTCTCACTTTTTCTTTTCCAATCACCAATTCGAATTCTTTTAAAGTTTTTAAACCACGAATTTTTTTAAATTCAATATCTTTACAATCTTTTCCAGAAATAAAATCTGCCGCAGTTCTTAATGCAGCTTCCATTACACCACCAGTTCTACCAAAAATAGTTCCAGCACCAGTACTTTCGCCTAAAGGATTATCAAAATCAGAGTCAGATAAATTTTTAAAATCAACACTAAATTGATTAATTAATTTAACAAGTTCAACCGTAGTTATAACAATATCAGTATCATGTTTTAATTCACTTCTTGTAATCTCAAACTTTTTAGCAGTGCACGGCATAATATCAACAAGAATAATATCTTCAGGTTTTATTTTATTTTTCTTAGCATAATAAGTTTTAACTAAAGAAGCCACCATTGCTTGAGGACTTTTACACGTAGACATGTGCTTTAACTCATCAAAGAAAAACTGTTCACCAAATTTAATCCAAGCAGGACAACAAGTACTAATCAAAGGAAGATTCTTTTTCTCTTTAAATCGTTTAACAAATTCAGTAGCTTCTTCAATGATAGTTATATCTGCACCAAAGTTAGTATCAAAAACTTTATTGAAACCAATTTGTTTCAAAGCAGAAACCATTTTTCCAGTAACTGAAATTCCAGGTTCAATACCAAAACATTCACCCAAAGAAGCCCTGATTGAAGGAGCAGTTTGAGCAACAACATGTTTTCCAGAATTCAAAGCATCAATCACTCTATCCAAATCAGTTTTCTCTCTTAAAGCCCCGGTAGGACAAACAATAACACATTGACCACAATTAACACAAGAACTATTTACAATCGGAACATTCAAAGGAGTAGTTACAGTTGAATAAAATCCACGACCTTCAAAACCAATAGCATTTACAGTTTGAATATTTTGACACATTCTCACACATCTACCACAAAGAATACATTTAGAATTATCCCTCACAATAGAAACACTAGATAAATCTGGAACAGAAATTCTTTTTTCACCTTCAAAAGGAATTTTTTCAGTACCATATTCTTCAGCATATTTTTGTAATTTGCATTTTAAATTTTGAGAACAAGTAACACAACTATAATCATGATTCGCTAAAATTAATTGCAACGCAGTTTTTCTATCCTTTAAAATTTGAGGACTGTGTGTTTTAATTTTCATACCTTCTTTTAATTCAAGAGTACAAGAAGTCACAGGTTTAGCTATTCCTTCAACTTCAACAATACATAACCTACATGCCCCCACTCTTTCCAATTTTGGATGATAACACAAATGAGGAATACGAATATTAAATTTTTTAGCAACATCTAATACTTTCTCGCCTTCTTTGCCTTGAACTTTAATTCCATCAATTGTAAACTTAATCATTTTTTCTCTATGGCGTCAAACGCACAAACCTCATAACATTTACCGCACTTAATACATTTAGATTGATCAATATAATGCCTTTCTTTAGGATCGCCAGTTATTGCCCCAACAGGACAATTTCGCTTACATGCACCACAACCAATACAATTAACTTTAATAATATATTGAACTAAATTCTCACAAACACCGGCAGGACAAATTTTTTCTACAAGGTGTTCTTCATACTCTTTTCTAAAATGTTTGATTGTTGAAAGAACAGGATTTGGTGCAAATTGACCTAAACCACATAAAGAATTTTTACTAACATAAACTGCAAGCTCATTTAATTTATCAATATCTTGAATAATTCCATTACCTTTAGATATTTTTTGAAGCATTTCAAGAAGTCTTTTAGTTCCTTCTCTACATGGAACGCATTTACCACAACTTTCTTGCTGAGTGAAATTTAAAAAATATTTCGCCCTATCAACCATACAATTATTTTCATCAACAACAATGAAAGAACCAGAACCCATAATAGTATTTAATTTAGTCATAGATTCATAATCTAAACTAGACTCAAAATCTTTTGGAACAACACAACCACCCGCAGGACCACCAGGAAATAATGCTTTTATTTTTTTATTGTTTGGAGCTCCACCACCAATATCGTAAATAATTTCTTTTAATTTGATTCCGAAAGGAACTTCAATAACTCCTGTTCGTTTAACATCTCCGCTCAAACACAAAATCTTAGTCCCTCTAGTGAATTTAGAACCAATTTTTTTATAATTTTTTGCTCCCATTTGCATAATTGTTGCAACATGTCCCCAAGTACCAACATTGTTAACAACAGTAGGTTTACCATAAACTCCTTTATCCGCAGGGAAGGGTGGACGAGGCATAGGTTGTCCTCTTTCACCTTGAATACTTTTAATCAAAGCAGTTTCTTCACCACAAACATATGCACCTGCACCACGACGAATAGTTAAATCAAAATCAAAACCCTCTTTACTTAAAATATTTTTTCCAAGCAATCTATGTTCTCTACAAATCTTAATTGCATTTTCTAAAGTTTCAATTGCTAAAGGATATTCTTCTCGAGTATAAATGATGCCTTCTTTGGCACCGGTTGCCCAAGCACCAATCAACATACCCTCAATAATTTTAAAAGGATCACTTTCAATTAAAGTTCTATTCATAAAAGCGCCAGGATCTCCTTCATCACCATTACAAACAATAATTTTATCTCCTTTTTTCTTAGAAATAAATCTCCATTTAATTGCCGTAGGAAAACCCGCACCACCACGACCTCTTAAACCCGCAAAATCAATTTCATCAATAACTTTTTCAGGCAATAATTCAATTGCATTTTTTAAACCATGAAATCCATCTTGAGAAATATATTGATCTAAATTTAAAGGTTGAATAAAACCACAATTTTTCATAACAATTCTTTTTTGTTTTTTATAAAAAGGAAGCTCTTCTAAATCTTCACAAATAAATTTTTTATCAAAAACTTTTCTATCTTTAATACATTTAACTAACTCTTTAACATCTTTTTTTTGAACATTTCCATAAATAATTTTTTTACCATCTCTATAAACAGTTACAATCGGTTCATTATAACACATTCCAACACAACCCGTTTCCATAATAGGTATGAATAGAGAATATTTTTTTAATTCATCAAGAACTTCTTTTGCACCCGCAGAAATACCACAAGTAGCCACACCCACTGTAATCCTATCTCTACTCAATTCAGGAGCCAAAATCATTTCAAGTCCTCTATTAATTTTTCAACTTTATCCTTTGTTAAATTTCCATAAATATCTTCATTAATCATAATTGCTGGGGCCCTCGCACAAGCACCAATACAATTAACAACTTCCAATGAAAACAAACCATCTTTACTAGTTTCACCAGATTTGATTTTCAACTTTTCTTCAATATAATTCAACAACTCCGGAGAATGTTTAATATTACATGCAGTACCATTACATAATTTAATTTTATACTTGCCTTGTTTTTCAGTTTTAAAACTTTTATAAAAAGTAGCAACGCCTGTTAATTTAATTAAAGGAATATCTAAATTTTGAGAAAGACGAATTAAATCTTCTTCAGAAATAAAATTTTTCCCTTTTTGAACGTCTTGTAACAATTCAATTATATTTTTATCTGTAATTTGAGGCTTGAGTTTCATTAAATCTTGGAGTTCTTCATCACTTGGTTTTTCTTTACCCACATAAATACGTTTTCCCT
>Ga0172381_10006312_pt1 | contig 11895 bp, 27 predicted proteins | sample Leawel6488metaG_FD_119754 | JGI IMG/M metagenome (GOLD analysis project Ga0172381, IMG submission 119754) | Leachate microbial communities from a municipal landfill in Southern Ontario, Canada - Leachate well 64-88 metaG | ecosystem: Engineered > Solid waste > Landfill > Unclassified | place...
ATTATTGTTCTTTGAGAAGTTCCAGAGGGTGTAAATTTTACCATCTCCCCCCTCATCCATGAAATTGCGAAAAATATCAGAATCGCCAATATTAGCAATCTTGATAAAATTCGCAATTTTCTCATTCACTGTTGGTTGAGATACATTCACAGATTCTGCAATCTCTTCCTGTGTATGACAAGATAACCAGAGATCGTAAATTTGCTCCTCTTTTTGTTTCTCCTGTTGTTCTCGTTTTGTTTTCGTCCAAACATCAAGAGACTGCCGGGAGATTGATAGCGTCTTCCGGATTCTCTCGTCTGATAGAATCCCCCACCACTTAGAGGCATAATACACCTTCTCTTCCCGAGTGAGCTGCTGTCCGTGTGTTGCATTACGCAATACGGCGAGCTGTTCCAATTCGGATTCGTTTTCGGTTTTGGTGATTACGCAGGGGATCTCTCCCAGTTCCTTCGTTTCGTAGGCTTTCCAACGGTGGTATCCGTCAATGAGAATGTTATCCTGATTAATCTCGATTGCGGGGAGGTTCTCAATATTCTCCGAGTATTCAATGATCTTTTTAGGATCGGGTTTTAATCTCGGATACAGTCGCTTCTCATAATGGATACTTTCAATAGGAACTAAAACAGCTTCATTCATTGCCGATCACCATTTGTCGTGTTGGTCGTGCTGGCGGCCCTGTTGTCTTGGCAGGCTCGGGCCGCTAAAATTGATAAACAACGCTTTACAGAATATCCGCGATCTCCATCGTTATCATGAAACTCTTGATGGCAATCACGACATAAAATTCTAACAAAACCCAGACGGTCTTCGCTTGGGGAATCTGGATAAATATCATGGTGCATTTCCAGGTTCTCCCGGTTCTCGCAACGAACAAAATGGGGGCAGTAATTAACCGGAAGTTCCCCTTCACATTGGAAGTTTGCTCTTGCAAGTGCAGCGTCTTTTAAGTGATACCACCTTTGCGTTCCGCAGTAATCACCCCACGTCTCACTCATCTTTACCCTCGCCGGACTGGGATCATCAACTCTACCCATTTGACGTTCTCAAATCCCCCGAGACAAACATCTCGCATCTTTCCAGGGAACCCGACATAAATCTCACACATCTTATCTTCGTTAAAATGGTCAATGCACCCGTAACAAACAAAACGTCTCATCATCTCAACATCCCCTGATTAACCCGCACAATACGTTCAACGTCGACTTTCGTCAGCCAAACATGAACTCCGTCTCTGGATGCCTTGTAATCGTCCACATCGTAGAAGTGGAGTTTCATCGATCCATCCGGATAGTGTTTAATTATCATTTCAACATCTCCTTTCGATTTCTTCCTTAATTCTTTCCGCAAGGTATTGCGCCGAGCGAGCCATTCCTGTTCCCCTTTTTGATCCCGGTGTCGGGGAATAATACCCAGTTACTAATGTAACATGTCCATCCCCCTTCGGGATGGTAGGGGATCGTGAGCGGATCTCAATCCGCTCCGTGGGGTCGGTCTTGGTAGACTTCCGTACCGTCGTCATCGGATCACATCCTCCATCAAGTGAGTGCCCGTACTAGTACCATGTCCTTCCATTGCTCTCTGCCTCCGGACTGATTGCCGGTATATGTCGATCGCTGGTCGCGGTACCGGGTTATCTCCCGTAGGTGCTGGTCGGAACGATTGATAGCTACACATAGTCCATCCTCTCCCATACAGCCCCGGTACCATTGGCATGATAAGCTATCTTGATCGTTTCAATGAACTTCAGTGCATTCCCGACTTCAGTTGATGTCAGGTTAAGCGGCTTGGCAACGTCACTCGCCCGGAACCGATCACCGGGTTTGTACATTCTGTCAACATACTTCCGGATCTTGCTCTCCCGTAAGGGATGACCTCTTATTCTACTCATGATATCCACAACCCATATGCACCGGTGATCCATGCAATACAGTACATCACCGCAACCGCAGTCGCACTCAACCCGCCATTCCATTTGTGTTTTATGATCCCGATCGCCCAGATCATCAAAGCGGGATTTGACGCAAACCAGAAAATCATAGCAAGATGGTGGTTTAGGAGGAGGTTGTTTACAAGAATACCGGCGATTGAGAAGATCGATCCGATCAATGCAAGTGTGAGGCCAATGTCATCCAGTGTTTTTGGGGAGATCATACCCGCCTCCGGAACCAGTACAGGAACCACCGAGCCCGGAATACAAAGAGACGTTCACGGATATTTGCAAGGATCAATCGGCTATCACCGCTTCGGGTACGTTGGTGTTCGGTGTCCGTTCTGTTGCCTCGAATAGTGCGAGTGCCGCTTTCCAAGTAAGCCACCGGTCAAAATGTTCCTCACAGCAGAAGTGTTCTATCTCGATGTTGTGGTTACCCGGTCTCCGGTAACCTCCCTCATACATAATTCCCGGATACCCACAGAAAGCACAAACGTTTCCATTCTGAGTCATAGCATACCCCCCCGGGCCTTTGCCGTTGATGGAACTTGGAAAATTCCAAGAACCGATCCAAAATTCACCAATTCACTCCTGAATAAATAGGTATAAATAGTAATGAAAGACATACAACACAACACGGTTTTTAATAAAACAGTTTCATTATAGGAAACGGTTTTTCCTTCTTTTGTTCTTTTTAATGTTTCCATCAACGGCGGTAGGGGGTGTCCTTCCGTCGAAGAAAGTTCCATCGGCAATGGAGGGGTCGTAAAATCGTTCGATTGGATCACGCTGGTACCCTCCTCGCCATAAAATGATCACAGCCGGTACAGTTCTTCGGAGAACGATCACAGACACCAGAGAACCGGATCGGGGAAAGACATCGTTGATCCTTCTTCCGCCAGCTACAGGGAAAGCTCCGTGGCCGTGAAGATCGCCAGACAACACCCCGGCATTTGTAACAGCTTTCGGATCCTTTCCTCATCCATCCATGACAGATCGGACACCGCTCATATCCCCGGTGATGAGCCCGGTGACAAAGATGATAATAGGGTTCACAGTTGGCGAGATCCTTATACGCTTCATCATCAGCATAGAGATCATCGGAAATGTGGTGAAGGGTGTTTGCTGGCATCCCACATCCACAGGAACAGAGCTTCCCTGCACACTCAGCTTTGACAATGGCTCTCCTTTCCGGATCCTTTTCCCGCTTCCGGTTCTTTGACTGCCGGTTGTTGATGCGGGTTCTCTGGGGGCAGGTCACGGTGATGGGGGTCATGCCGGACATCCCCATTGCTCTGCCATTGCGTCCGCCAGGCCCGGATACGTTCTGCTACGATTCTTCCATCTTTCAGGACTCGGTGGTTCTTTGTGGACTCTTGGACTCCTTCCATCGACTATAATTGATGGGACGAGCGGATCCAACCCTCTGAGCCATAAACAGATTGCTTTCACCTCACCGTGACCGAATTGCCAAGGTTGAACGATCTGATCCGGTTTCCGGTAGACATTACTCATTATCCCGATTGGATTCTCAATGCAGATTTTTTCAATCGGTGCTTTTATGAGTCTCACAAAGAACCGGATCGCCTCTTCCTGTCTGCCGTCTACCCTCTTTTCAGGGAACCACCTTGCACCAGATACAGCCAGGTGGGTGCATGGCGGATGTGCAATCATCAGATCCCATTGGTCGCCGTTTTCTTCGAGATGACACAACACATCATCTTGAATATGTGGTCCCGGTCTTTCCGAAGGTAACAGATCACAACTCCAGGCATCGTGTCCTTTTGCTATGAAAGCATCCCGGACAATCCCGGAAAATTCGCAAGCCACAAGTACCTTCATACCTCAACCCTCTCATGTACCCGGTACCAACGGCGCTTAATGGACTCAAATGATCGTCCGTTGAATCCGAACCTCGCCCGGTACTCCTCCCAGACATCGACATGATCGCCCATGAAATTATCAACCACATCTTTTTCCGGATCTGTCCATGGGATCTTATCGCCGTTCATACCGCTCTCCTTGCCGCCCGGACTTCCCACACCATATCCGGTGTAGGATCATCTCCCTGTTTATGGATCTGCAGGGATTCTTCCCGCCGGTCCTGCATAGCTGCTAACCGTCTCCGGAGTGAGCGTTTGTTGACCATCTCAGGCCCTCACAGCTACCGCCAGAGAATCACCGGTATGTTTCAGTAACCCGGAAGCATACAAAATCGATTCACGCCACTCAATCCTCGGTTCAGTATGTCCACCAATACCCCGGAAAATATACTCCCGTCCATGTTCCATACCAAGCGGAGTTAACCGCCATATCCGGTTCTCATCCCGGTACTGGAATGGCCGGCGTTCCGGATCCTTCGGGTTATTTGCGAGATAATAGTTCAACCGCTCAGCATTGAGGTACGGATCATTACATAGTGGTACAAGCTGGGTAGGGTTGAACCAACCGGATTCTCCGTGGGTGATTGCTGCAGTTTTCAAAGCTGGGATGTAATCAGAGTATCCGCATTTTGCAAGAGCGATCGCCTGAAACTCCGCAAGGTTCCCGCCTGTTGCCTGAGCGAGCATCTTGGCTTTTGTGATCTCGGATTTGATGTCCCCGTTCCCATTCGGTTCTAAGGAATCGTTATTCCCCAAACGGTTAAGAGCAATTTCCCTAAACTTCAAAAACTTCTCAAACGAATCCCGGGACTTTGCCGGTTTGATCAGAATCATGAGTAAGTCCAGACCCGTCCGGTTAATACAGGTGAATTGCTGGACTCCTTGGTTTGTTTGTAAAGGTCGGAAAATTTGAGTAGCCTTAGCAAGTCTTCATTGCTTTTGTAGATCTTTGACAGGGCACTCCTCGAGTACCCAATAGCATCGGCAATATCAACAAGCGGCACGACATTCCCGATCTCTGACTCGAGTACTCGCATCTCGCTCATTTCAACATCCCTTTCTTCTTTCGGCAAATCTCAGCAGCTTGTTCATGATGGGTTGCCGGGTTCTTAGCTTCGCAGACCTGACCAGTACGATCGAAGATCTCCCCCTGGCTCCCGCAATATCCTTTATCGTTTGGGGGTGACGGGCAGGGATCGAAATTCGTGAAATTGACATCTTCACGACCAAATAGGATCTTGCCAACTTCTTTTTTGGTGACCATCACTCACCACCAATCCGGCAGACCATGGCCTCAAACAACCGGGCAGGGGAATCACTCAGCTCACCAGATGCCAGGATCGTTTCCCATAGTTCCTTGCTCTTGGGAGTGAATCGCCGGTTGACAACCTGCAGGATAAGTTCGTCAGCTTCTTTCTCGCTCATCGGCTCGGGAGTGATCTTGTAGGGTGCCGGTCTCGTGACGATACCACCATTGATAACTTCTTTCTGGATTTCCGAACCTGTCTTGAACTCTGACGGGACGTTGTGAAGTTTTAATAAAAGCTCGTCCCGCTTCATCACTTCATCCATCGGAGCATCGGGGGATAATTGCGGTAACTTTGAAAGATCTGCAATCTCTGATAATGGACGCATTGCCGGATCATTGGTGACCGGGATTGAGTTTGGCTGCGGTTGGTATGGGGAAGCTGGTTTTTGATCAGTATCCTTCTTAAATTCCTCAACCATCTTCCCGCGAACTTCAACTTCCGCTTTCTTTACAAACTTCCGAACTTCGGGTTTTGTGAGCCGAAAATTCTTCTTCCCGCCATTCGGCATTTCCTGAATCAGAGCGTTTTTTACGAGCGAAATTGCTTTATTCTTAACATCCTCGTCTTTTACGCGAATCAGAGTGATAATTGCGTCCGTAGAGCATTCCGTAAATTCGGAATTAGATGCACAAAACTTCGCTGCCTGCTTAACATCAGATACCGTTGATTTTTCCAGACCACAGTTCTCTGCAGTCTCTTCAATATGTTCCCGACACCACTGAGCTCTCATTCCACCACCTCATCACAAACAGTAATCCGGGTCCGTCCATCGTGGCATTGGAAACCCCGGTTGGTTGTTTTCCCCTTGTTTCCACACTCGTTGCAGTACCAATTATACCAAGTCAGCGGTCTGCTCATCATGAAATGAGGCTGTTTTGAGAGGGGGATCATGCTAACCCCGCTGCCTTCAACGCTCCATCAACCGTCCGGTACGGGAGAAACCGGCTGGCTTTCCCTTGGTTGACCAGAGTTGTTCGCTTGACATGATCCCGTTGGGATACCTGCCCGCGTGGTTTGCTCATTCACAACACCCCCAGAAAGTGAAAGAACCGGTATAATCCATACCCGGAAAATACCAGACACCCAAGACTGATCAGAGCACATACACCAAGTCCGACCACATCTGCGAGAGCGTCCCGGTCCCGTGGATTGAGTTGCAGGATCCCAATGGCGATCTCCTGCCGGATGGTGGTCATAATTTCAGCTCCTTCCGGAACGGGCACGACTGCGTTTCAGCTTTCCATTGCTTACAGGTGAAATCGCCCGGTTGGTTCTCACTGGTGGATGGATGACCGGCATGGCAATAGAAACCAGCTCCAAGGAACATCTTGCATCCGTCCATCTCAGGCACCCCCAAACTCCCTGATCGCATCTTCCAGATCAGACTTAGCCCGGGCGTACACAGTGTCCATGAACTGATCGTAATTGCCGGTATCCGGTGTATGGCAGAATGTCGCTGCCTGTACCGCGTCACGGTGAAGGGCAAGGAACGCGATCAACTTCTCGTTCCGGTGGTAGGTGGACTTCCCCCCGTTCCCGTTGCTCGGAACAAATGTCGATACAATAGAAAGTATGTGTTCACCGTCATGCTCAACTTTGCATTTGTACCGTGCGTGAAAGTTCTTCATCTGGTCATCAAGTTCTTTGGGCCAGACCAGGATTGCACCGCCATCCAATGCGAGCTTCCGCTGTTCATGGTTGATTGAAAGGATCGCACCGTCGAATAGCTTAACCTCCGGTTTACTTACCGGAGATTTTACCGGCTGGCTTACCTCAGGTTTCTTTATTGCCGCGATCTTAGTGATGACCTCGTTGCTCTCTGAGTATTCTACCTGTGAGCCCTTCTCGATAAATGCCAGATATGGCAGGACGTAGCCCGGTACTTCAAACGGTTTGTCATTGATCCGGGCGATCATCTTGCCGGTATCAGGTACCAGTCCTTTATCAGTGAGTACTCCGACGGTCATGATTCCCTCGCTACCGGTACATACACCTGATGCCCGCAATACGGACAGCTCACCATCTCGGTACCATTAATACCGGTACTGGGGAAGACACGCTTACAGCAATAGCATTGGATCCGGATCTCGGTCATCTCCGCACCCCCATTCTCCGTAACCGTTCACATCTCTCAGGAACCGTCACATCATCAGCTAAGGGACAGTCACCATAATCCAGACAACCCTCACAGGGCCTCTCAGTACTAGCCCGGGCAATCTTCTGATCAATATTCACTCTCTGGATAGCTCGTGCCATTGCCTCACCGGACATAAGATCGTCAAGGAAGGCATGCGGGCTGGATGGTGGCGGGCTGATGATTACCGGGCGGGTCATCGCCGTGTCCCCCGATCGATCATCTCATCAATGATCGCTCTCTGCTGTACTGATTCCGCGTCGATAATTTTTGATACGCCTTGGATCAATCTACCGCGAGAATCTCTGAACCTCGCGTTATCTCTCAAACGTTCTGCCCGACCATCTAACTCTTGGTGGCATTTGGTACACACCATGATCCAATCTTCGGGGTCTCTTCTATACTCTCCACTTATATTATGTGCCTCTATTCTCCCAGTTTCTGGGATTTTATTGCATCTTGGACAAATGGTGGGTTTCGGGAGATTTCTATAAACCCAACGATGGAGGCCCCCGTAACTCACGCCATCCCCTTTAAAATTCGGATTTTTTGCTCCTTTAAAACGACCTTTATACTTCTGTGAACGTCCCGGGTTTGGTTTACCTCGTACTGACGCGGAAAAACATTTTGGTGAACAAAAGACCCGGGGGCTCCTTCTTAAACGGCAAGGATAACGCATGAATTGTTTTCCACACTCTTCACAAACCACAGAAATCATCGAAAAGACCTCGCATTCCCGGTTATCTGGTACCTTCTGCCTTGTACTAGCAATCGCTCGATAAGTGCCTGTTCCTGAACTTTGTCAGCGTTGATTACCGCAGCAACCTTCTTAACCGGCTTGGGACCGCCATACAACGGAAAAGAGATCGGGCCGTCACCACAGGCAATACACCAATACCAGTCGCCTTCACAGGGATCACGGGAACCAAACCGCAGCTCGCCGCCACATACAGGGCACCGGGTAAAGGTTTTTGTAGTATCCCGTCCCTCTACTATTATAGGGGTTACGCCTAAGCTTAGGCAACACTTGTCCTCACCCGGACAACCCCCTAGTTTGACTTCAACATCCTGCATTTCAATACGCCTCCTTTTTTGTATCCTTGTTTCCAATGACCTCGGTCTTCCACTCAAACAAGAGCTGTTCCCGGATCCGTTTCCACCTTACCTCATCGGCATAGCAATACCCGCCAAAGAGATTGAACCTCATGGCCGTTCCTCATCTTTGACAGCGATCTTCTCCTGCTGTTTCCACTTCTCGATCTCTTCCTGCGAAGTACCGGGATGGCTGAGGAACCAGGATACATCTGCCGGGGTTACGGTCAGGGTCATGCCGGCACCTCCACCTTGTACCGTTTCGCCCCCGCCCGGAGAAGCTCACGGAGAACCTCAGAATCATTTTCAACGTTCAGCTTGGTACGGAGGGCTTCAAGGCGCCTTACGTCGGTATCTGTGACCTTGACCCCCACATAATTTTTCAGTCGTTCTCTCATTCTAACTCCATAAATTTAATGTTTGTTAAACAATCATTAAACAGCCAAGTATATAAATTTTGTTAAACGTTTGTTCAACGTCTGTATAATAAGGAGTCACTTATGCAAAAGTTTTTTTAATATGTTAAACATCACTGTTAAACATCTCTATGATTAGTGGGATTTGAGGGGTAAGAGTACCAGAATGAACGACGAAGACAAGGCAAATATTGGGGTCAGAGTGTCGCCGGAAATCCGCGCAAAAATAATGGAGTTGGTGGGTAAAGGAAAAGAGTACTCCACAATAACCGATTTTGTTATTGCCGCAATAGAGGAGAAATTAGACCCGATGAAAAGAGTCGTTCAAAAGGATTTTAATCAGATGTTGTTTGATGCACTGGAGCAAAATCCAAAGATCCTGGAACCGACATTACATCGAATAGGGGTCGAATTTCATGTTCGGAAACGAGATGATTGATCCATACCTGAAGAATCGCAGCAATTATTTCATCGTCCTGTAAAGCTTCCTGTAATTTTTTATTAAATTCTTCCGTGTTACTTTCGCCCCCCCCCCCAAGTTGGTACGTAGGTTTGAGATTAATTTTAACCTAATTAAATTGATATGATGGCAGCGTGAAGCTGTATTACTCTCTGTGAATAATGTTCATCGCTCCGATTAACGCAAGGTGGATTCCTCAAAGTGCATTTCAAGGAGAGCAAGCCGGCGCTCGGTTTCTGCCAACCGATCATCCCGTGTGGTGAACTTCCCGGAAGTACCTAATATCAAGGCCGGTTTCAGTCCGGTTTTATCGTGCTGGTCCCGTTGAATCTTTGCCGAATCCGGCCGTGTGTAGAGGTTAACCAAATCATTGAATGGCTCCCCCCACGCCCTTAAACAGATATAGCTTATCGGCAGTCCGGCATCGACATCATGGGTGATCGCACTCGTCCTTAACGTCGATGGCTTCAGGTCTTTTATCCCGGTTTTCGCCTTCAATCGGCGGAACATCTTTGCTAATACGGTTATCGTCCGGTATGCCGATCCATCCGGTGCCGGGAAGATATAAGTATCATCGGTCAGTGCCGCACCACACTCCCTTCGCCATGCCTCCAGGATCTCTGTTGTACCGGGTTTCTGGACAATACATCTCCCCTTATCGGTCTTAAACAAAATATCATACTCTATATCTCCCCTCTCGTTTATTTTCAGGTCTGACCATTTCAGGATCAGCACTTCCATTGGCCTGTGATAACCGTCATACATGACCGCCAGCAAGGCGCGATCGCGGGCAGACATCGGGAGGTTGATCAGGGTATCCCACTGTTCCAACGTCAGAGCCTCTTTGCGGTTCTTTGACGCGGAACCCGCCTTCACATCCTTCATAAGAAGATCAAGGTTCTCAATAGGGTGGTGGAACCGGTGAATATACAGGGCAAGCGCTTTCAGGGTCATTATCTTGGTCTGCCGGGTATTCTTGGTGAACTCCCCGGAGCTGGCCTTACTTGCAACATTCAGGAGGTCATTAACGGTGCAGACATCTAAGGTGGCATCACCAAGGGTTCGGACCACCCAGACAGATTCATATGCCTGTTTTCCTTTGGTACGTGCCGATGTCGGTTTTATCGCGTTGCGTTGGTTGATGAAACCAGAAATAATATTCATCTCGGACTTAGATAATATGAGAGAATTAAGATAGGTAAGATGGCTCCCGGGAGATCTCATAATGGATAATAGGAGGCAGTCTTTTTAACTGTATCTTTGGTAAAGATGTTATCAAAACGACATTTCCGAAAAGGAGGAAGTCGCGAGTTCAAATCTCGCCATAGGCTTTTTTGTTTAAAAAGTTGGAATTTTCCAAGAATCAGAACCTCGGCCCCTTCCCAAACGGCGATCCACCAAACTGCCGGTTAAATCCAGAATCATCAAAGTCCGGCCCGTCATCATACGTTGGATCCTGCCATGCCTTTTTCTTTAATCGGATCGGTGCCGCCTTCCCGGTTGATCGTGTTTTCCTTCTCGGTCTCCGTCCCTGTTCAGATACATAAACTGAATCAAACGCACCGCCACGTTTCCGGGGAGAGTGCCACCATGCCAGGATTGCCGACCAGATCCATGCTCCCAGCTTTGCCATGATGCCGGACTTCTTCTTTGCTACGATGGTTGCTGCCGGCTTCGGGTCCATCCACCGCTCACCAGCTTGCCGGTCCTCGATTGTACCTACCGCGAGTTTGATGTCAAGATCTATTTTGCGTTTACGCTCGGCCTCTTGGTTCTCGATTACCGGATCCGCCACCTTTGTTTTCTTTTGCAGCTCTGCCCATTGCTGCTCAGTTTGTCGCATCATCCCTGTTTACCTCCCGGCACCTTCCCGGTTGCATCCTTCCTTATAGCCTGCTCATTGAGGTTGCTATCCTCCTGCCATTTTGTAAGTACGTGTTTCCACTGGCGACAGTGAAAGGTGCATTTATGATCGTAACAAAATTGGCATGGCTCGTTGTTGCATTCGGATTCAATATCAAGACAGGTTGGTAATTTCGTACGGATACTTTCTTGTTGTCCCGGCTGCTGGATGGAGCTATTGCACGGTGGTTTCTCGTCGTCGTCATACGCATTACTGCACTCGTCAACAATGCGGCAGGCATTACAGGGATTGAGTAACGGTGATGGTTGCTGCGGGGTCATGGTTGCTTTCGGTTTCCAGTTCCCGCAGGGGACATCTGAGGCATAACCACAGCGAGTATCCCCACAGTTGTTACAGGTTTGCTCCGGTTGCTCTGCTGTCATCGTGTGAACCCCCTTGGACATTTTTTTAATAGTAATGCACAATCACAATTCCCATAGATTATGTCGGATCTTTCACAACGATTCCCTTGATATCCGGCCCTTGCTCTCCCATAATGTTTAACGTCCGGGCAATCGTTCCACGTACATATCACGCTGCCATGTGAGGGTCTGGGATAGGGTGCTGTACTTGTCATTCTCAATCATCTCCACGCTGATTCATTCAGCTTTATGGGACAACGAAAATTTATAGATTATTGAGGGTTTTATTGCTGATCTGAGAGGAGTATTATTATGGAACGTACAAAGGTGAATTTTGCATGGCATCTTACATACCTCCGTTATGACCTCATGATCACCTCCTGGCGGCAGTCATCTGGGACA
>Ga0172381_10006313_pt1 | contig 11895 bp, 11 predicted proteins | sample Leawel6488metaG_FD_119754 | JGI IMG/M metagenome (GOLD analysis project Ga0172381, IMG submission 119754) | Leachate microbial communities from a municipal landfill in Southern Ontario, Canada - Leachate well 64-88 metaG | ecosystem: Engineered > Solid waste > Landfill > Unclassified | place...
ATTGTCGGTGGCGCCGCCCTGGGTGTCGGCGTGATCGGGTTTCTGACGATCCTGCTCTGGCCCCGTGCCCCGGCGGTACCGATCTCGGCCGGTGGCCAGGTGGCTCAGATGCGGAACACGCCTGGTGGTCCGGGAACGCCCGTCTACAACGCAGACCTAAACCAATACAACCAGAAACAGGCGGTAAAAGCCTTGCATGCGGGGCTCTCTTCCCTGCCGACCGTCGGGGCGATCCGCAAAGCCACCACGGTTCAATCCGGCGCGGCCCGGCCGATCGGCCCGGTCATCCATCATCAGCCTGTCGATCGGTCGGGAATGACGGCGGTGCGTTACGCCCCGAATCCCGATGCGCATCAGATCAACGCCGAGGTGGCCGCGATCCTCAAGCTGGAGCAGCCTCCCGTTGCCGTTCTCGTGGCCAACGGCACACTCCAGGGAACCAAGGTGGGCAAGGTCACGGCGGTGACCGCATCGGCAGGGGGCATCGCCGCTCCCACCCTGGTGAATGCCGGGCATATCTCCTTCGCGGTGCTGGATACCAGCATCAAGTCCACGGAGCCCGGACCGGTGCTGGCGACGATCGAGACCGGACGTTTCGCCGGCGCGCGCCTGCTAGGTGGCTTCACCCGCGTGCACGATCGGGTCCTGGTCCAGTTCTCCTCCCTGACCTTGCGTCACCAGACGATCCCCATCCGCGCCTACGCCATCACCCTGGCGACGGCGCGCACAGCGCTCGCGACCTCGGTCAACCGGCACACGCTCTATCGCTATGGCTGGCTGATCGGGGCCAGCCTCCTGCAGGGCCTCAATAACGCCCTGGACTCCGCCAACACCAACACCTATCTCACCGGCTCCGGTCTGGGCGTGGTCACGCACCAGTTGAACAACGGACAGATCGTCTTGTCGGCGGTGGGCAACGTGGGGCAGACGCTCGCGCCGATCATGGCCCAGCGCTTCAACACTCCGCCCACGGTCCGGGTCAAGGCGGGCAGCGGGATCGGGATTCTGTTCATGGCGCCGGTGAAGGCCGGCTTGGGGTAGGGGAGGGACCATGGAAGCGCGTCAGAACCTGAATCACATCGACCAGCTGGCCATGGCGACCCGCTCCGGGAACCCGGTGGCCGGCAATCAGCTGTGGAGCATCATGCGGCGGTACTGCGCGGGGGCGGCCCGCCAGGCGCGCGCCATGGGGGTGCCGCGGGAGGATGCGGAGCAGTTCATCGGCCTGGCGGTCACCATCGCGCTGCATAGCTGGGATCCCGCGCAGGGTCATTTTGCGCCCTGGAGTTACTGGAAACTGCGTGGCGAGCTTTCCGTGTTCCGGGGACGCAAGGAGGTGGATACCGTGCCGCTGGAGGACTGGGACCAAGGGGATCCCGATGCATCGCCAGTGACCGAGGACGTGGCGGTGGACTGGAGCCCGGAGCGGGTCGGGGCGGTCATGCGCGGCCTGCCGGACGATCTCGCCGAATGGGTGCATCTGCGCTATGGCGAAGAGTTGACCATCGCGGCCGCAGCGGAACGGCTGGGCATGACGGCGCGGCGCGGGCAGCGCATGGAGGTGCGCCTGGAAACCGCCGTGCACGGCATTCTGGGGAAAACCCGCTGAGGCAAGTAGCAGCAGCGTGATGGGCACGTCCGACAGGCGGTTATACGGCGGTGCCCCTATGACGATGACAGGAGACCTCGATGCATGACAATATGAAATTCTATCTGGCGGTGGGTGGCGTGGCCGTAGTGATCCTGGGTATCGGGTTTGCCACCTGGGAGTTCGACTTCGCCCCGAAAACCCCGCATCCGGCGACAAACCCGTTCGCCTCTACTGCCCCCGGTCGGGTGGCGGGATGGCCAGCAGCCTCCGCGCCTGCCGCGGCGGTGACCGCATCCGCAGTTTCGGTGGCGCCGATCCCCGCGACCCTGGCCACCGGGGTGACGGCATCCGTCACCTCTCCGGCCGCGCCGGATCTGGCGCAGGCCATGACCAGGATCGGTGTGGATCTGCGCGTGCTGGCCACCGCGCAACGGCACACGAATGAACGGCTGGCCGCGGTCGATCAGGAAATACGTTCCGAAGTCAGGTCCACGCCCGGCACGCATCGGGAACCGCAACGGGGAGCCGTCCAGGTCCCAGTTGCGCAGCGGCACGAAGTGCCCGGTTGGTCCGTAGAATCCATCGGCGCGAACGAGGCATGGATCCAGGGGCCCGGCGGGCGGACCCATGTGGTCGAGGAGGGAAGCCAAGTGGAGGACCTGCGGATCCTACGGGTCACTCCGGACGCGGTCATCACGAGCCAGGGCACGATCGGCTATTGACGGGAGGAGAGACGCATGCTGGCCGCCATCCAGATGATCGGGAACATGGGCCAGAGTCTCGGTCCCATGTTCGTGCTGACCGTGGGTCTTTCCTTCGTCGTCGGTCTCTGGTTCGTGGCGGACAGCGTCTTTTTGATGGTCCGTGTCAGCAACGACCCGCGGATCCACAAAAGCCGGATCCCGATCACCGCCGCGACGGGGGCTTTGCTGATGGTCATGCCCGTGTTCGTGCTCCATGACGTGGGCACCTTTTTCAGCCAGGGACAGCCATCGCCGCTGGCCTACACTGGTCCGGGCGGCGCGCACGTGGGCCTCGCGGCGATGGTGATCGAGAACTTCGTGCAGCTCGTCGGCTGGCTGGCCGTGTTTCGCGGGCTGGTGATTCTGAAGCGAGTCGGCGACGGTACCACGCGGGAGAGCTCGGATACCGCCTTCGTGCACATCATCGGCGGCGCATTGGCGGCTAATGTGGTGGGTACGGCCATCGCCCTGGGGCATACCTTTGGGTTGACGTTGCCCATTTGAAAGGTGGGTTACCCCGGTGGGTCGTTCAACTCGTAGCTGGTACTACGCCCGCCCGCCGCAGATTTCCGTAACACGCCACGTGCCAGCAGTTCGGTGATGTCGCGTAGCGCCGTGTCCGGCGAGCATTTGGCGATTGTTGCCCACTTGCTGGTGGTGAGCTTGCCTTCGAAGCCATCGAGCAGCCGATTGAGTAACTTCACCTGGCGCTCATTCAGCGGCGTAGTGGCCCAGCGTTGCCAGAATCGCGCTTTGGTCAGCACGCCATCGAGGGTGTGCTGCGCCTGGTCGACGGCCCGGTGCAGGGCGTCGAGAAACCAGGCAAGCCACTCGGTGACATCGAGAGACGCCTTTTGGGTGCGCTCCAGGATGTCGTAGTAGGCCTTGCGCTCTCGCTGGATCTGCGCGGACAGACTGTAGAAGCGCTGCGGGCTGCCGTCGGCTCGCGCCAGTAACAGGTCGCCGATGGCGCGTGCGATACGGCCGTTGCCGTCGTCGAACGGGTGTAATGTGACGAACCACAAATGGGCAAGTCCTGCCTTGATCAGCGGCGGGTCGTTGGACAGTCCGTTGACCCAGCCGAAAAAGCGATCCGTCTCGGACGCGAGGCGACCGGCCGGAAGCGCTTCGAAATGCACCCGCTGCCGACCAGGAGGGCCGGACACCACTTGCATCGGGCCGCTCGTGTCGTCACGCCAGCCACCCACCTTGATCCGGGCAAGGCCAGAGTAGCCGGTGGGAAAGAGGGCGGCGTGCCAACCGAACAACCGATCTCGTGTGATCGGAGCATTGCAGTGGGCTGTGGCGTCGAGCACCATCTCGACCACGCCTTCCACATGACGGTCCACCGGCGCCAGAGCGCCGATGTCGACGCCGAGGTGGCGGGCAATGGACGAACGCACGGACTCGACATCGAGCCGTTCGCCCTCGATCTCGCTGGTCTTGATCACGTCCTCGGTGAGCACCGATAGGCTGGCCTGGTCGCGCAAGGCCATGCCGACATCGGCAAGACGCCCCATCAGCAGCCCTTGGGCTCGGCTCACATCGGCCAACGATCGTGCCAGTGCAGCCAGGTCGTAACGCCAAGTCGGCCAGTCGCCGGCCTGCCAGATGTAAGTGTAATCGCCGCTATTCATGCGGCGATTGTGGTCCACATTCTCCGCAAGCGCAAGTCATTCGCCGTACATTATGCGGTGATTAGTGATGCTATTCACCGCGGCGGCATTGACGGCACGGGTTCAATTCCGCAAATGGGAATCGAACTGGCCACATCATCCGCTCTGTCCCAGGCTCAACCCCAAATCCAGGGGCAGCAATACTGCCTGTGCCCCTTGCAATTCGTCAGCCGTTTCACGTTACGCAGCTACTCCAGCGCCACCCCTGTAGGCGCTGCTCTACCTGCTGGTCATGCCACGCCATGACTATTCCATGAAAATCATGGCTTATTTGGATATTGACTATTTATAATGGCAGTTGAAATGAGGTTGTTTCTGAAGCTGTTATACTTGCCCGATTTGCCTATACTATTTCGCCGTAGCCATGAGGAGGATCCACCATGCACCTTGAGCGCATCACTACCAACCCCCAGCAATGCGGCGGACGGCCCTGTATTCGAGGGCTGCGTATTCGGGTACAGGACATTCTCGAACTATTGGCGGCAGGACCGACGACCGCGGAGATTCTGGAAGATTACCCCTACCTGGAACCCGAAGATATCGCCGCCAGCCTCCATTACGCTGCGCAGCAAGCGGACCACGCCATTCTTTATGTGGCCTGATGCAATTTTTAGTGGAGGCTACCATCCGCTCTGGCCCGATGGATCAGTGCGCAAGGTTATCCAGCCTGCCATGTTGTCGACATAGGTATGGCCAGTGCCCGTGATCCGCAAATATGGGATCGTGCATATGGGGATGGCGCTATCATCATAACCAAGGATGAAGATTTCGCTACACTCCGCACGTTACGTCCCGATGGCCCCAATATTATCTGGTTACACACTCCCAACTGCCGTAGGCAGATACTGCTTGATGGCTTTGTCCGCCTGTGGCCACAAATGCTGGACAGACTGAAGCAGGGCGAGACGCTCATCGAATTGAGAAGCTAGCCACTATCGCTTCGGGATCTGTGCCCAGGCAGAATCTGTCATTAGGGAGTGCATTGAGATTTTCTACAACCGCCAACGCTTGCATTCGCGGATTGGTTTCCTGGCCCCCGCTATGTTCGCACGGCTGGCAGCTTGAAACGGTGTCGTCTACTATTGTCAGGCCACCTCACTTGATCGTCGGCAAAAGACTGATTGCGGTCATTGAGAGTCCTTGATCATCAGGTGCTCGACGCTCGACCTTACAGATGACGCGCGCCTGACATATTTGTACTAAGATCGCGTCAAGATGCTAGCGTCGGCCTGAAACGCAGCGTTATCTGGTTCGCGCGATCCAGGAGCTTACTGTATGGGGGACGGATAGGTTACATGGATGGGAGGTCATCGGATGGCGGTTAACTTTTTGTCTCATGCCAGCCCCATCCAGCCGCGCCAAAATCCAGTTATAGCGGGCATTCCGTAGTTTCTCGGATTGGTACCATGAGACAGATATCTAAAGTCTGATGCTGTGTTGGGTATTCACATAACGTTCTAGATCCAGAAGATTATTCAATGACATTATACGATGAAATAGCGCGCGCAACTTTTAGAATAGAATGTGGAAACAGCTCTGGAAGTGGTTTTGTTTTTAAGCGCGATTCAATTATAATAACAAATAACCATGTAATAAAAAATCACATAGAAAATCGTAGTGAAATATACGCCGTAACTGAATCTGGAGAAAGGACAAGCACAAAACTTATATCAAGTTCAGATGAATATGATTATGCCATTCTTGAAATAACCGGTGAAATACCAGATAATATATTTATATTACAGCCAGAAACATCTAAAGAGCCAGCTCGTGGAACAAGTGTAATTTTTTCTGGATTCCCCCATGGGATTCACAAGCTTCTAGTTCACAAATGCGTAATATCTGGAGTTGACGAGTCCGTATTTTATGTTGACGGCTCAGTAAATCCAGGGAACTCTGGCGGTCCAATAATCGATTTTGATACAGGTCACGTTGTTGGCATTGTTACCATGCGTAGATTTCTTGGTGCTCCCGATCTTCAAGACGCAATTAAAAATTTCAAAGGAATAGAACAGTACTGCATTGATGTTTCCTCTTCAGGTCAACAGATTGTTATTGGCGGGATAAAACTTATAAATTTCTTTATGTTGTTAGCACAAAGACTAAATGTCATATCAAGCGTCTTGGAAGCTAATGCTAATACCGGGATAGGAATTGGATATAGAATTCAATTTGTCGATGCAGAGGTTGCCGATTAGGCAGGCGATAAATGCTACAAAATAACGGCCTTATTAATAAATATATCTGTGAAAAAAATGATACAAAGCATCTTTTTTCCAACGCGGCTCATCACAATATGGTACTCTAATGATTATTAAAATCAACATATCGATAATTAAAGACGGCATTGACTCTGCGTTTGAGCAGGCTTTCGACCAGGATCAGATTGTTATTGCTTCAATGCTTGGTTATATTGCCCAGCATGAATATTATTTCCGTGAAAAAATATGAATAAAAATTATTGGTGGTTAGTAGGGACGCTCGGCGCCGCTATAATTACAGTTATTCCAACATTAATTACACATGCAAATAAACCACAGGGCACAGCAAAAAAACAAGTTGAAGTTGTTAATAATAACGTTATTGTAAATAGCGCAGATTCCACCAAGAAAACTGACAAGAAAAATAAGCCCGCAACAATAAAGCTGCGGTATAACGTTGCAAAAAACAGAAACAAGCTTGCACAGTCTTACAAGTTGCCAGAAGCCACCGGATTTACCGCACAAAGAAAACAATGCCTAGTATCAAATGGCAGTGGGAATATAGAGTTTAGTAATGGACTAAGTTTTTCTAATTATTTGTTTACCGGGTTCAGTAATAAATACTCTTTAGAGCTTGGAAATAAGAAAAATGGGCGGTTATTTTTAAATCTCGGAGAGCCGCCAATAGATGTCCATTTTAAAGAACATGAGTACGCTTTGTGGGCCACAAAACCATCTAACGGATTGTTCTCCATATGCATAAAAATATTGTCTAACTAGATGGACAATGTCAACATTTTGTGACGCTACAGTTTCATGAGGCTTTTGGGGCCATTTCTGGCCCTAAATCTGTTAATCAACTCGTCTATCTTTCTATGTCTAGCAAACGTCACCCGAACGCGCTACGTACTGGCCACCAATTTCTGGATGACCGCTTACGCTGCCCTGCCGCCGTTGAGCCCTGATGGTCGGCAGCAAATTGCGGTCATTGATCTGCCCCGACGCACAGTCAAGAAGCGTTCCTGTACTGATCATGTCATGGATAGCATGGCTCGAAGGACTGTAATATGATTACAGCATCGCGGCTGCTAGCAAGCAGGTTCACCATGGCAACGGTAGGTACAGGTAGGAAAGCCGACAAATGTAGTGGTACATGGATGACGTGGCTGTCACGGTTGACGCGAGACAGCGTGATAAAAAATGTCTTGTGGGAATTACCGCTTCGCACCTGAGATTACCCACTTTAATGCTGAAACCATAAAAAACTCTTACAGGATAGCAATAAAATGACAGATGATAATCAATTAATTAACATCGTGGATAAAGAAATCCAAGAATCTAACGAACACGTTGAAAAGGCTCTCAGGGAATTCAATGCAAATCCCGCAGATAATTCCTTGAGAGAACATGCAATTAAATCAATGAAAAGCCATATTGAATTATTAAAAAAAGCAGAAAACATGGCATGCAATACCCCATAACAGCCCAACAATTAGGCTTATGTATGACAAAACAAGATACTAGCTATAACGGTGGCATTAATCATGGCATGATCATGAAAACCCTTGATTATGTTTATGAGAAGGCGGTTAATGGTATTCCCGGTTTTGAAACTGCTGAAAGCATGGCCGAAGATTATATAAAAAATCATCCATATGACCCTAAACTAAGTTCAAATAAATTAGTAAGATGGCAGATAGCAAAAGCTGGAACAGCCGGATTTCTATCCGGCATTGGTGGAATAATTACGTTACCTGTCGCCATCCCGGCAAATATGGCATCGACTCTTTACATACAAACCAGAATGATAGCCGCAATAGCAGTAATTGGTGGCCACGATGTAAGAGATGATAGGGTTAAGACGCTTATATATATGTGCTTAACTGGTAGTGCAATGTCTGACATCGCAAAGGATTTCGGCATAAAAGTAGGAGCAAAATTTGCTGAGAATGCTATAAAGAATATATCTGGCAAAACCATAACAAAAATAAATCAAGCCATTGGCTTTAGGTTGATAACAAAATTTGGCACAACTGGCGCAGTAAATCTCGGAAAAATGGTGCCACTTTTAGGTGGGATGTTAAGCGGCTGTTTCGATTCTGTAACAACAAAGATAATAGGAGAAATAGCAATAAAGACGTTTATATAAGAAAGCCTGTCATAATGGCCTTTCAAGCGAAAGTTTTATGAACATCCTGTTTCTCGTGCGGCTTCAGGGCAAACCTGTCCAGGTGTGCTGTGTACTCGCCGTAGATTCTGGACGGCAGTTCTCGCTGCCCTGCCGCCGTTGAGCCCCGATGGTCGGCAGCAGACTGGAAGCGGACGTTCGTCCTACTCTCGTTAAATCGAATGCAGAATCCCACGGTAGTCTTCGTTGAAACTTGACTAAGATGGTGCAAGAACTCAATAATCCGTCTTAAGCGTCGATGAGATTCTGCACTCGATCCAAAGCAGTGGCATGGGAAATCCGAATAGTTAAACAGCGAGGTTGTGGTTCATAGTGAAAATCAACCATCAAAAGGAGGAAATAATGAACTCTCAGAATGAAGATGAAAGTCAGAACCCCGGAAAGTTCCTATTGAACCTTATTTCAGAAGGAAAGGAAAAAAGTAAAAATTTTGTGGGAAAAGGGAAGATACTTGTAGCGGGGAAAACTGGGGTTGGGAAAAGCTCGCTTATCAACTCAGTATTTGGTAACGAAACCTGCAAAACTGGGTCAGGAAAACCTATCACACAGCAGATAGAAGAATTTACAACTTCCGACTCTCTTATAACACTTATTGATTCGAAGGGGCTAGAGCTCGTTGATTATGACCGAATACGGGCTGAGCTTATAACTTATATAGAGGAAAAGAACGGGTCCACTAATCCGTTCGATCATGTCAATCTATGTTGGCTCTGTATAGATTATCAGGGGCGCCGCGTAGAGGACGCAGAGATCGAGTTGGTTAAAAAATTAGCGGAAATAAATGTAAAATCAATTATTGTGCTTACCAAGTATTACTACCCGCACGACAAAAATTTTGAAGCTGAGGTTAATAAGGTTTTTGGAAGCATTGGTATAAAAATAAACTCGATACCTGTTGTTGATGATGATGGAGTAGAAATTTTAAAATTACAAGGCTTAGATCTACTAATCGACAAGACCAACGTGATGTTGCCAGAAGCTCAGAGGATCGCATTTATTGCTGCCCAAAAAGTCGATAAGACCATAAAGGCAGGTGCAGCAAAAAAAGTTATCCATGCAGCGTCAATGGCCGCTGCATCCGCAGCGGGGCTCAATCCGTTGCCTATTCCAGATGCGACATTCATTATTCCAATACAAATTGGGATGATGATAAGTATAAATAAAGTATTTAATATATCAAATGATGACATTAAATCACTATTAGCCCCTGTCCTTGGCCCGTTGGCTTTGGGCTATGCCGGTCCACAAATTGCTGCATTTTGCGCCAAATTTGTTCCTGGCATAGGCACAATTGCTGGTGGCATCGTAAATGCTGGTATCGCGGCAACGTTAACGGAGACTGCTGGTGCGCTATACCTTCGGGCAGTCACAGAATTATATGAGACTACGCCCGTTTCACATATTCATATGAGCGACATAGCGGATAAATTTAAATCACTGATAGCTTCTCAGAAATGATACGTTGCCCGCGACAGTGTGGAGGCCAAATAAAGGTAGCAACCCAAAAATAAAGATAGTAACTTATCAATAAAGCCGGTAACTTTTCTACAGGTATCTCTACGCGAAATCAAATGACATCAATTTTGATAAGGGGCGGCGTCTGTCAAGGTAGATACCGTCTTGGTGACGCCTATGCAAGAGCCTTTTCAGGGTGTCGAACGGCTGACTGGATTTGAGGACACCATAGGCGATATGCAGGAGCTTGCGCATGGCGGTAATAATCACCTGCATAAGGCGCTTTCGTGAACGATCAGGCGGTCACAGAATGCGGTGATCACAGGGTTGTATCGCTTAGCTGTGAGGGCAGTCATGTAGATGTCCTTACGCAGGAGAACATTGCCGGTCTTCGCAATGGGGTTTTTCCCTGCCCACTGGCCAGACTGGCGGATACGGGGATTGAGTCCTGCATAGGCGACCAGTTGTTTGGCCGAGTGAAATCGCTCTAAGGGGCTGAGGAAAGCCAGCAAAGTGGCCGTCGTATTGTCGCCACCACCAGGTATGCTCAAGAGTAGATCTTTCTGGGTCTTGAGGTCAGGATGGTCGTAAGCGTTTAAGCAACCCACCCTTGCGGGTTGGCGCCGATCAGGGTAATGCGGTTTTTTTCCAGTTCCACGGCAGGAGTTCGTGGAGCCGTTTGTTGGGCCAGGTGGGGAGCTTTTCGAGCACATCGCAGAGGTAAGCGAAGGGCTCGACGCCGTTGAGCTTGCACGTTTCGATAATGCTGTAAAAGGACGCGGCACGCTCGCCACCGGCATCATTGCCGACGAATAAAAAATTCTTGCGTCCAATGGCCACACCCCGCAGCGCCCGCTCCACCGGGTTATTGTCGATGCTGAGCTGACCTTCTTCGAGGTAGAGGGTGAGGGCCTTCCAGCGCTTCAGGGCATAACCGATGGCTTTGGCGATGCCACTTTTAGGCGCCACTTGCATCTGGGTTTCGCTGAGCCAGGCGCGGAAGGATTCCAGCAGCGGGCCGGCTCGCTGCTGGCGGGCTTCGGCTTTCTGATCCGGCGGGGAGGCTTTGATGTCCGCCTCGATCTCATAGAATTTGGCAATCCAGGCCAGTGCCTTCTGCGCCACCGGACTCGGGCCACGCTGCTCCACGTCATAGAAGTGGCGCCGCACATGCGCCCAGCACCCGGCTTCTGTGACTTGTTCTTTGCGGTAGAGGGCATCATAGCCCCCATAGTCATCGGTCTGGAGGATCCCTTTCCAGTCGCCCAGGAAGTTTTGCGCGTGGATCCCCTTGCGGTCCGGAGCATAATCAAAGGCCACGATGGGATGCGGGGCGTCCGTCTGGCTGCGATACACCCAGAGATAGGCTTTGTCCGTCTTGCCGCTACCGGGATGGAGCACCGGTAAGGGGGTCTCGTCGGCGTGCAGGATTGTGCCCTCCAGCAAAGCCATTTTGCAGGCCTCAGCGAGCATGCTGATCCAGTACTCCCCCTGACCCAGCCAGCTGCAGAGGGTCGCGCGGGAAATCGGGACACCCGCCCGCAGGTACTGGGTCTCCTGCCGGTACAAAGGCAGGTGATCCACATGTTTCGCCGTCATCACGTGGGCCACCATGCGCGCCGTAGGCAAGCCTTTGTCGATCACTTGTGCCGGTAATGCCGGGCTTTCGATGGTGCCGCAGGGACGGCAGGCCAGTTTGGGGCGGATATGGCGGATGACCTGGAAGCGTCCGGGGATATAATCCAGCTTTTCGCTGATCTCTTCCCCGACGGTTTCCAGGAGGCCGCCGCACTGCCCGCAGGTGCAGGTCAGAGGATCGTGATGCACTTCCACCCGGGGCAAGGTGTCGGGCAGCTGCATGCGGCCGGGGTGGCGGCGGGGAGGACGTGCAGGTGCTACTGGTGCTTCGGTTCCTGGGCGGGAAGCCGTCACCGCCGCACTGTCTTCCAGAACGCTTTCGAGGATGCTTTCCATCGCAGCGATTTCGGTATCCAACGCTTCTTCCCAGAGGCTGATCTGGTCAGGAGAGAGTTTTTCCGAA
>Ga0172381_10006314_pt1 | contig 11891 bp, 20 predicted proteins | sample Leawel6488metaG_FD_119754 | JGI IMG/M metagenome (GOLD analysis project Ga0172381, IMG submission 119754) | Leachate microbial communities from a municipal landfill in Southern Ontario, Canada - Leachate well 64-88 metaG | ecosystem: Engineered > Solid waste > Landfill > Unclassified | place...
CACAAGAGTCAAGAAGAAAAAAGAACTTCCTTTAATTGAAGTACCTTATGTTGAACCTTCTCATCTTTTGAAGTGGAAATTATTTTTGGAACAATTATGTAAAGAGCATAATGAAACTGCGTTGATTTATTTTAATGTTTCTCTGCCGTATGATGATTGCGTTATAATTCATTTAGATTCGCACAAGTATTGTAGTTTCCGTGCTGGTTGCGTTGCTTTCAGATTTAGAAAAGGAAATCTCGTTGCTTATGATAGTGGCTTTGACGGGGGAACTTCTACTTTGGAGAAATACACAAATACAGCGTTGGAGAACGAAGAAGAAGAAGTTAGAAATATTATGGAAAAAGTTTTCTCAAAAAAATGTGAAGAAGATTACACAAAAGAAATAGAAGATAAAAAAGAATTTGAAGTTGGAGAAGATTTTTGGATTATTGATGATTACACGATAGAAAAAAGATTAAAAAATATTACGGATAGAAAAAAGATTTTGGAACTGAATGAAACTTTAAAAAAATTTAAGGAAGATGAAATAATAAAAGAAGCAGAAAAACAAAAACTAATTGACTCTACTATTGATGACGATTTTATTTACAGAGAAGATTTACACGATTGGATTTTCAAAGAAGATGAATTCGGCAGATACAGAGAAAGGATTTGGGACAGAGTTGAAAAAATTGGAACTGCGATTTGGTTTCAAAAAATGGGTTATCCTATTTCTCCTGATAGCATTTATAAAAATAGATACACAGGACACGAGGTTACTCTCAAAGAAGAAATTTTTTCTTGTACTTGCCTTACTGAAAAAGAAAAACCATTTGAAGAAATTTTACAGCATTATGGATTTCTTACTTGGGAACACTGGCTTCCAATAGAAAAATGGAATGATAAACAATTACAATCAAAGTACAAACCATTTAACGAAGAAGAAGTTGCGATTAAAATTTGTGAAAATGTAGCACGACATTTTGAAAATGATTGGATTCTGAATACTCTTAACGAAATGAAAAAGAAAGGAGAAAAAGAGGAAAAAATGTTTACTTGGTTCAAGAGTGAGTGTAATACTTATGGTTGTGGTACAGATGAGTATGATTTTAATTGTAATCCGAAAGGTGTAAATGTTTCAGCACCATTCAAAAAAATATTAAGTTGGAGATTTGTTTATGATAAAATAAAAAATTTACCTTTTAAAAATTCAGAAAAAAAAGAAGAAACTAAAATTACTGAATCTCTTTTGGGAGAAATCAATAGAGAGAAAAAAATAATTGTTAAAGTTAAATATGGATTAGACAACGAGAACAAGAGAGATTTCTTCATAAGTGATAATCGTAGTGAAATGGGAATTGAAACTTTTATTGGTGGAACGCATAGTAGTGGTTGGAATGGAAATAAAAACGAACCTGAACCTTCATTTGAAGAAAAAGAGAAAAATGCTCTTGAATGGTTAATAAAGGATATTGTTGAGGACGGAATTCCACGAGAAAATATTGAAGTCGTGCGTGAAGAAATGAATGAAGAAGATTTGAAACAGCACGAAAAGGATATAGCAGACAGAAGAAAATCAGAATTAGTATATGCCGAAAGAGATATTGAAAATTATTCTAAAAAATTAAAAGACGCACTCAAAGTAAAATATGGATATGATGTTAAAATTCAGGTGTTGAAAAATGATGTTGTGTGAAACTGGAAAAATTAGTGATGTTGAAAAATATCATTTGAAATGGTTAGGAAACAGAAAACTTGACGGCGTTAGATGTTTTGCTGTCTGCGACGAACAGATTAAATTAATCGGCAGAAGTGGAAGCGATTACACTTCAAAGTTTCCTGAAATAGTTGAAGGACTAAAAGGATTTAAAGGAATATTGGACGGAGAGATTGCTTGTATTGATTTTGATAAAACTGCGAGCAGAGTACATACTGAAAATAAATTAAAATCTAAAATTCTCATTAATCAATATCCAGCAATATTTTATGTCTTTGATTTACTTGCCTTAAACGGCGAGGACTTTCGGAATAAAATCCTTATTGATAGAATTAGGGTTTTAAGCGTTCAGAAATTTGAGAATACAATCCAATTAGTAAAATATACACCTGACTTGGTTAATCTTTGGGAAACGGCTCAAAAAGAGAATTGGGAAGGAATTGTTATTAAAAATCCTGTAAGCACTTATTCAGACAAACGAAGTTGGAATTGGATTAAAATCAAAAAAGAAATTACACGAGATATAACTGCGATTTCTTATGAGATTAATCCTGCTGGAATTAGAATTGAAAGCAAAGAAGGTTTTGCCTGTCAAATTTCGGGATTGAATTCTCAATTGGTTAAAACTAAAATTGATGAAACGGGAAATTGCTTGATTGAAGTTAAAGGAATGGAAATTACAGCAAATGGAATGATTAGACAAATTGTATTCAAAGGAATAAAAAATGGCGAGTGATATAACTGATTTTTATGTGAATGGAATTTTCCAAAAAAGAGTAGTTAAAACTAAACCTGATGTAATCGTCGAACCCGTAGGAGAAATTATCACTTCTCCAAAATTTGAAGATATGGTTTATGAAGATAATGTTAAAGACGCTATGAAGTTAATTCTATCAAGAATTGTTAATGGAAAAATAAATATTCTTCTTTACGGCTCTGCTGGAACAGGAAAGACAGCAACGGCACAGATGTTCGCAGTTGAAACTAATCGTCCATTTATTTATTTGACTGGAACGCAAGGAACTAAAAAGATTTTATTAATGCTGATTAATGCGAAAGAAAATGCGATTGTGATGATTGATGAAATTCATAATCTTCCTGAAAAAGTTGCTGAAATAATTTATCCTGCTATTCAAGACGGAGAAATTTATTATGAAGGGAAAAAAGTAAAACTAAAAAATTTAATGTTTGTCGGAACAACAACAGAACCTGAAAAATTACCTAAACCATTATTGGATAGATTTCAAACAATTGAATTTGAAGAATTGTCTTCCGACAAGATGAGAGAAGTTTTAATTAAAAAAAATTGTCCTGAATCGGTTATTAATTATCTTTTGAATTTTACAATCAATTTCAGAATAATAAATAATCTTCTTGATATGATAAAAATGTATGGAGAAATAAATGAAATTAATTTAAGAAAAGTTTTCAGATTGAAAAAAATAAATCTTTATTCAGGATTGTCTGACTATCAAGAAAAATATCTTGATATTCTTAAAAAATCTGAAAAACCCGTCGGATTAAGAACAATCGGACTTCAATTAATGAAAGGAGAAGATTATATCAAATATGAAATTGAACCTGATTTGGTTAGAAAGAAAATGATTGTTGTTACGAGCAGAGGAAGAGAATTAGAACCTTCTATGAAAGATTATGGCTATTCTCAATTGAAAAAAGAAAGTGAAAAAATACATTCAAAATTTACAGAAGAAGAAAGAGGAATGGCGATTAGTTGGTTAAAAGAACAAAAGCAAATCACACAAGCGTTGGGAAAAAGATATTTAGAAGTTGTAAGTGCTGTCGCAGAGATGATACATAATGGAGAAATTCCCGACGGCGTTGATTGGGGAAGTTACGCAGATGATATTCCCGTCAAACAAAGTTTTGAAAATAATAAAGGAATTTTGGAAGAATTATGATTGAAAAAATTATGGGTGTTGGATATAATCGCAGGAATATTAATTTTATTTTCTAATTTTGGAACATTATCAATAATTTTTTCAATCCTTATTATTGTTAAAGGATTATTTTCATTAATTTAATCTTTATCTTCGTCGTCGTCATCTAAATCGTCTTCGCTGAATTCATCTTCTTCAAATTCGTCTTCCACTTTTTTACCTCCGTTGTATATTTTAAGTTTCTTTTTATTAATTCTAACTACGCCTCTCTTTTCCATTTGTGTAAGCAAATCTGGTAGAACTAATCCAATTTTTTTAGACAAATCCACATAATTGTAAGTAATATTCAAGGACTTTTTTTGCATTTTTCCGAGAATAGTATCTACATGCTTAATTTGATTTAGAAGAACATCTGCTGTTTTTAACAAACTGGAATATGTTTTTAATTGAACCGTTAATTTCTTGCTGCAGTGAGGACAGATTACAGTTTTAGACAAAAATTCAGGATCCTTTCGCATTTCATAAAATACTTTCCACATTTCAGAATTCAAATCTCGAAGCTGTTTAACCGTATCAAAATAACTTTTCATTAATTTATTCTGAAAATTTTTATCTTCTTTTAATAAAATGGAAGTTGCTTTATTTTTTCTCCGCAGAAAGCTATTCACCTCTTCAGCCGAAATATTTGAATTAAATTGTTCGTTTAATTTATCAGAAACAGATTGTGCAGATAATCCTTCAACGCTTAATTTAATGGCCAGGTTCTGAGCATCTGCGCCGAGGTTTTCAACAGCACCCTTTTTAGTCATATCATTTCTATATTATCTTTCTTTAAATTCTTTTTGTTCCAATTCCAAATTTTAAGCTGCAAGTATAAAGCAATAATGTGAGAACAAGGACGTTTGTAAGTTTGATATTCCTGGCACGAACATTCAAAACTGCCGTCGGAAGAATTTGTGATCCTGTGCGTTGTTTTATTGTAATCAGGAATTGGTTTGCAAATGTAATAACCTTTTCCAGTTTCAGAATCTTCTTTTTTTACATATTCGATACAATTATTTTCAATAAACTTTTTTGCTTTTTGTCCTTTCGCATCTTCTCCGCCTTCGACTACGAGTTTCTTCCAGTGTTCGGACCAATAAATTACATTATGCGTGGTTAACTCTGCAGGCGGTTCTTCTGCGAGGACAAATTTTTCACATTTACAACATTCGTTATTGTGTCTCCAATCATATTGATGAATGCAAGATCCTGTATCATCTACGTGCTTACCCCTTATATGTCCGCAGGTGCATTTCTGGTTAAAACATTTTTCACACAATTCTAATGCAGTTTCATTAATTTCAATTTCTGAGCTGCAAATATGGCAGTTTGTTTTTATTTTCTTTTCTTCTTCCATTTAGGTGTTCCTTTTTGAAATTTTTTATTTATATTTTTTGGTTCAGCCATTCCGTGTCTTTTATCATGATGTCTTCGACAAATTTTTATAAACGGGGGAAGGTGATGTCCGTTTGGATTCAATGAATGCTTTGTTAAAAACTTAATTGAGTTATCTCCTTCTTTTGCGCAATCGGGACAAATTCCTTTTTTCATAAATTTGCCTCTCGCATTCTTCTCAATTGTGATCTTGATTTTTTTCCAACAATTCTAAACATTAAATTTCTATTATAAATTCCAATCCCACAAAAAGGACACTTATTTTCTTTTTTATTTTTTTCAATTAATTTTCCTTCTTTTACAAGCATTAATTCTCTTTTTACATTAGTTAAATCAACACAAATATCAAGATAATTAAATACAGCAACAAATTGTTCAAAAACTTTTTTAAATAATTTAGCATTACGAAGCTTCTCATTTGGAAATTGGATTATTATTTTCATTTTTTCAATAACAATTCTTTTTTACAATATCTACAATTAAAAATTGTTCCCCTTTTCTTTTTTGAAAGATTAAATCTACATTCGTAACCTGCATTTATTTTATGATTTTCATAACAAAAAGGACACTGCCATCTATCTTTAATTTCTCCTCGAACATTTGTTTCTTTTATGAAAGTTGCTTTAATAGTCATATTTATCGTGGCACTCCTTACAAAGAACTTTTATATTTTGAGGAATATATAATCCTCCATCGACACCTCGAGTCATTCGGTGAATTTCTAATGTTCCGACTTCGTCCTGGTGTTTATGACAATCCTGGCAGCGATTATTCACCATCTCTTTCAAAATTTCTTTTTGTTTTTCTGTTAGATGAGTAAGACCGAGAGTATAGGGTAACCCCTCGGAATTCTCTCCAGAACCCTTATTCTGTATTTTAACGGGCTGAAGAGTATTAAATTTTAAGCAATTATCTGTTAAATAATATTGAGCTGCAATTTTATGAGAGCAGATATCTCCATTCGCGTCGGCCCGACAATCACATAACCACATTAATTGATGATTAATATATTTTCCTACAACATGATAATTTGAAACTTCAAAAGAAATAGAGAAATCTGACTCGCTTGTTATTTTAACCTGATTGTTATCAAGAAAATATTTTGCTTTTTTAAAAAGGACTAATCGCATTTAAACTCCTCATAAACAACTTTAATTTTTCTTCCTTCTTTTTCTTTATGCGCGATTAAGATTCTTGAAAAGATATTATTCTCCAAAAGCCATTTGCACTTCTCTTTTTCTTCTTTATCAAGTATTCCATTTGATTTTGCTTCAACGCCTATTATTTCATAAGAATTGTTATCTTGAATTAATGTATGTTTTTTTGATGATTTAAATCCGCATCCAACATTATATTTATTCCCTTTAATTAATAAAACATCTCCCATCTTATCTAATCTATATGCAATAAAATCAGGAAATCCTGCTTTGTTCATCATTAAACTTTTTGTAAAAGGATTATACTTTGGTTTGGCTGGAACGAGATGTTTTAATAAATGTCTTTCTGGTGTTTTTAAATCAAATAATTCAACATTATTGGTCCACTTATCTACTGTCCAACCTTTTTTTTCTAAATCTTCTCGGACTTTTTTCTCAAAATCATTTCCAGATTTTCTATTCTTTTTTCCTTGCTTTGATTTTTCTTCTGTCATTTTTGCCATTCCTCATCAAAAACTTTTTTACATTCTTCCATATTTTCTGCCTGGACAATTAAATTTTTATAATCATAAGTTTCTCCATTTGCTCCAATAACTTTTTCAGTTTTATTAATTACACTTCCTACTTTATCTTTTTCTTTCATAATTCGTTCTCCAAATATAATTTTTTATAATATTTGCAATTATTTTTTTCACACTTTCGGATATCTAAAAGTATTCCTCGATGAAATTGAAAATCGCAATAAGGAATAAATTCTCCGTCTTTGTCTATTAATGGTTCAAATTTTATTACTTTTTCTAAATCTTTTTTCATTTTAATTTACCTGACGATGAGGGTTCGGAGATTTCAATACGTTCATGGCTCGGTGTTGATTCTCCTATGTGAACCCTTCTTTTATTTCCCGTCGGAAGCATTTCGTCACTACGCCTCATTGTACTTTTGAGCATAAAAAATAATTTATAAATATTGTACGTATCCTGGAATTGGTTCGTAGATTGTTCCTTCTTCAAGCAAGTCTTTTATTTTCGTCCTTACTTCTTTTTCATCTGCTTTTAAAATTCCGGGCAAATTATCAATTGCAACCTTATGTTCCTTATTTATTTGCAGATAATCAACTAATCTTTTTACAATAGGACTATTTTGAATTTCTTACCTTTTCTTGTGAAACTTCAGGTATCTCTTCTTGGGAAACTTCTGCGTTATTTGTGTACCATCGCAGCGCTCTGCAAATTGCTCTTGTTTCAGCCATTCTTATCCAAGATTTTGCAATTTCTCCTTTCAAATCTTCTGCTACGGCATCTCCAGTTCCTGTGAATGTTCCAATTATTTCTTGCTCGATGATTTCCTCTTGTTCAACTTTGTCCGATAGATTTATTCTAACAACTTTCTTTTTTACAATTCCACGAACAGTTGCTTTGAATACAGCAATTTTCTTTTCAAAATCTATGGAAATTATTTCTGTGTTGATAGAAATTAATCCTTTCTCGTGCGCGGATTTAAGTAATGAATCAAGATTGTTCATATCGTCATTTTGTTTTTGAGGTTTTTTCCATTCTTTCTTTCCCCCCGCCGCCGGATTCAAATAACTTTCTCCAACGAATTTCAAGTTTGAAACAATACGATTAAAAGAATCAAATTCGAACTCTATTGAATTTCCTTTAACAATTGTAGCTCCAAGCAATGCATTCAAATTTTTAGGATCTCCGTCGATGTTGTACCAGTGGTTATCTTCTTCCTCTGTTAAAAATCCAATTGAACCTTCTTCCAGTTTTTTTACTGAAATCGCTTTTATTGTTCTAATTAATTTTGTAATTTTGTATTACCTCCTTGTTTTAATTGAGTATCATCGCCTTGCTTCCCGTCCTCTCGGCTACTTGTAAGTTTTTTGTCCTGCAGAGTATGATTATCTTTTGCTGACACGCTGGACATAAATGTTCTTTATTACATTCAACCCAAATTCTACTCTCACAAGGACTTTGAAAACATGTAATTGGATTATACATTTCAAATCCTTTTCCACAACCAATTTTCTCGTCGGGATAAACGACATCTCGAGGGGCAAAATATAAATATTCTCCATTCTCATAAATATATCTTGCTTTATCTAAAGTATGATATTGTTCCAAAGTGATTTCAACATTTCCGATTGATTCTTGTTCTGCGATGATTTGTGATTTAGGTTTCATTGTTTCACCTCTAATAATTCAGGATTTTCATAAATGTTTCCGATTACCTCGATTCCTAAATATTTATTTCTTCTTATTTCTAAATCCTCCCCATTAAATATCAATCCATTTGGATATTCCTCTTTAAAGCAAAATGCTCCTTGACAAAATTCTATTACATATAATTCTTTTTCTTTTAAATATTCTAAAAATTCATTCTTTCCAATTTTAACAATATCTCCTTCATAAATTTCTTTTCCATTTTTATCTTTTAATCCTGTAAATTCTCCTACGGATTTTTCATCGACTCTTAACCATTCATTATCTAAGTCAGAGTAATGTTCTTCAAAAATATAGTATTCTTTTTCAAAAGTTAAATCATTAATTTTTATTAATAAACTACCATAAATATAGTCGTTGAAAAATTCAGAATCGTCATCAATACACACCCCTCTAAATTTTATTTCTCTTTTTTCTTGGGCTTTGATTATATCTGCTTGGGATGTCATTTTAACATCTCCATTAAAATATGATTATATAAGTTTTCAATTTCTTGAGGAGTTGCGCCGTGTAATTCTAATTGACTTGTTATCTTTGATTTTAGATTAGGCATATATCCGCCGTGACTTCCTTTTTTTATTACATCTTTAGCAAGTAATTTTGTTGCAGCTTGAGAACATTGACTTCGTGAAGAACTTCCGTCAGAAATTAACCATACTTTTCCTATAATTTCATTCTGTTTGATTTCTTTTCCTTGCGCTTCAATATGTTTAAACATCTTTTTTTCTTTTTCATTCAAATCAGACAAATCGGATAAAATTTTATCTTTCGATTCCTGCAAGAAATCTTTTTTTATTTTTTCTAAAGGAGAAACTTCATAAACAACATTTCCTGAACTCGGAACCCTCGCTATAATTTTCCTTATTAGTGCTTCCTCGTCTATAACTTGATTTGAGTTTGACTTATTAATCGGAATCTTCTGAAGAACTCTCATAACTATTTCATCTTCGCTGATTGTTGGCTTTTCATTTTTTAATTTATAAATTTCTTGATAGATCGCAGAAATGCTTTCATTCATTTGCTGGAATTTTGTAAAAATATCATTCTTAAAAATAATAAAATCTTCTCTTAATTCATTCAATTTTTTATACCCAGAAGAACCAGTCTGACCTGATTCGTCCACTGCGTTGGCGGCGTGCAATTCCTCAGATTTATATTTATTCCCCTGGATTGAATAAGGTGCAAGATGAGTCGGCTGTTCTATATCTTCACTTTTAATTTTTCCCATAGCAACATTCTTTGCTGTTTCGTCGTCTAACCATGCAGGTTGCGCGTAGCATTTTTTAACTCCTTCACTTGTCGCCACAAAAAAATATCCTGTCTTTAATGTTGCAATATCTTCACTTTTTGGCTTTGATTTGCTTGATAAAGGAATTTGATCTAATGTTCTCTCGATTTCATTCTTTTCTCTTTGATAACCAAGAACCCAATTACTGACTTGTTTTAGAATCGCTTTTGAAACACCTGTTATGTCCTGAGAATCAAGAATTAACCAATTGTTATTTGTTGCACCTTGTCGGATAAATTCTTCTGCAGGTCGTTTGACTGGATTTCCTAATTTCTCTGGCAAATATTTCCAGCATTCAGGAATAAAAACCATTATATTTTTTTCTCTTTTTAGAACTTCTTCCAATACGCTTTTGATAATTATTCCTTGAGTTTCTTCCTTGAACCTTTCCAAGTCCATAATATTTATTCCGTCTTTAATATCGAGTGTGTGCGATAAAGGTGCGTACTGCAATTCAGGAAGTATTTTATCCAAGTATGCTTGAAGTGAAATTAAAACAGATTTGTCAAGTTCTCTTAATTTTCCGTTTAATGCATCGTCGATGTTTCTTTTGAATTCAAGAAGATTATTTGCACCTTTTGAATATTTTATTATCCAGCTTCTTTCAAATTTTAATTTTTCTTTTCTACTTGCTTCCAGCAATTCGGAAGCGTATTCCCAGTCGAATGTTTCTTTATAGAAAGGCGGGATTATTGTTCCCTCTGTAATTGCTTTTTCTCCAATCTTTGTTTTGAAAATAATAATTTTAAGGCCGCTTCTTTTTCCAATACCTATCAAAGCAGTTGTCTTTCCAGCTTCGTGAGTCAATCCAGTAATGACTGTATGGCTGATTGGAATTTCAACTTCCTCGCCTGTTTCTATTTCATATCCGAATTTTACTTTGTTTTTCATTTCTTTCTTTTTAATTTTTTTATTTTTTCTGTTTTTTCTTCAATTTCACATTCTTTAATTTTTCCTCGTAGATTCCCTAAGACATACATAGTGTAATATTTAATTTCAATAGCATTCTCTAATAATTTAATCTCAGAATAAATTTTTGCTTTTTCTTCTGCTTTAAAAAATCCAAGTGATTTATGCTTTTCCATTAAATTCTCAATTGAAATTTTAAGTTGGGAATATTCCCTATCTGCTTCACAAAACATTTCGTCCATTATTTTTAGTATCTTCATTTTTTCTCTCCTAAAAGAATTCTCTCATATTCATCTTCAGACAAACTTTTTCCTTGCTTTCCTTCCTCTTTAAGTTTTGCTTTATTGAATATTTTCTTTGTATCTTCAGAACAATTTACAACTGGCATAAGAAATATAATAATATATTATTTAAATACTTTTCTATTTTCTAACTTCAAAGCCAATTACGAGAGGTTGGTATTTTTTCTCAATTCCTCGTAGGTGATTTACTATTTCTTTTTTTTCAACACCTTTTGCATTTTTTGAAATTGCAGAAAATATGTTTGGAGATTTAGAATAATCTTTAATTATTACTTTTTTATTCCGTGAACTGAAAATTCCATCAAGCGGCCCGAATACTTCCTTTCCCGATTATTAAATTTGAAATCTCTTTTATCTTTTTCAGTCATTGGGATTGGATCAGGATATTCTTCTTCCATTTTAAGTGTGGCTTGAAAAACAAATAACGCAAAAATAAATTTAACTTAAAATTAAATTAAAATTTTTTTTATTCTATCTTTTTCTTTAACTAATTCTTCTAAATCTTCCATTGATGGTGTTTTATCCCAAGCTGAAACGCCAGTTCCAGCAGTCGTAGGTGATTTGTAACAACTAACTTTATTTCCTGAAGATAAAGAAATTTTTATATCAATTACTTGCATTTTCTCCTCCTTTCACTTTTATAGGAAAATCTAATCTTCTCAAATTAACTTCTCTCAATAAATTCCAATACTTTTGATTACAATAATGGTTTGGATTTTCTCTCCAACTTTCTGGCTGTTCTTCAACTCGCAATTTCCAATATTCACATAATCTTAATAAATCCTCGTCGGATAATTTTTCTATTTCTTCAGCAGTTTCATATTTTAATCTTTCAATCATCTTTTATTCCCAACAATTTAATTAAATCTTCAGCGTTTAGTGGAATTTTTAATTTATGCTCTGTTCTTAATTTGTCTGATTTTTGATAAATCTTAAATTGTTCAATCAAATTTTCTAAAGTGATGCAGTTTACCCC
>Ga0172381_10006315_pt1 | contig 11891 bp, 3 predicted proteins | sample Leawel6488metaG_FD_119754 | JGI IMG/M metagenome (GOLD analysis project Ga0172381, IMG submission 119754) | Leachate microbial communities from a municipal landfill in Southern Ontario, Canada - Leachate well 64-88 metaG | ecosystem: Engineered > Solid waste > Landfill > Unclassified | place...
CTATTCTGGGTCCAACGGGTGGCACCAGCAGAGTTTACGACCAACTGTGCGGCATAGGGAGTTCCTGGAGTTGTGTTCGACATTGTGTCACCGGCAACACCGATAACTCTGTCGGTTGATCCATCAGCTCTCTTAGCATAAGCTGAACCGGATACTGTTTCTAGGGCGACCCACTCGCCTTCATAGATTGGAGTTGTCCAATCTGGATTTACTGCATAATAATCTGCTACTACGTGATAGATTTCAATCAAAGCCATAATAATCTCCTGTTAGATAATTGTTATTATCCGCGAAATTCTTTCCTAATTTTGTTATCAGTGTCCTCTTGAGCAATTTTGACCTGTCGGCCAAGTTTGAACATATCAGTCAAAGCATCGGTCAGCTCTTCTTTAGAGGCTTTAACCTTTAGTCCGTTGCTTTTTTCCGAGATTATCACGGCTCGCTCTAAGCCGTCAGAAGGGGTTTTTAGTCCTTTTGCCTCAGAGAATATACCTCTTTCGAGATCTTTAATCTGAGCTACTTTGTAGGTTGCCAACTCCGCAATCTTGTCAGAGAGTTGATCAGGAGTTATTTTTCCTGCCTGAACCATTCTGCCTGCCAAACGGGTTGCTTCTTTCCTACTATTCTTGGACTGTGCTGTAACAGTTGCATCTGCCACACCCATCAATTCATTCTCCTTTTCAGGAGCTATTTTAGCATTATCTTTTTCGCCACCGATTCTTGCATCAGATGTTGGAATCGAAGGCATATCTTTTTCACTTGGCTTTTCACCAATAGATTCTTTCTCATTTCCTATAAAGGCATCTCCACGGGGAACACTTGTGGGATGACTTTTTGCAGCAGGAACATCACCAATTGATTCTTTTTCATTTCCTATATAGCTGTCGCCGGTAGGATTGATGTCCTTATTATCTTGAGGAGCTACTCTTTTCATTTTTGTTTGAGCAGCAATAATTCTGTCAGCAAGATCATTTATTCTCGATTGAGAACTTGCCGCTTTGCTGGTGCCAGCTCCTTCCTCTCCGCCAGTAGCGGTATCATCCAGTTCTGGTTTCAAATCCTTATTATCTTTTTCTCCGCCCATTCTGGCATCAGAAGTTGGGATGGTGGCTGTGTCGGCCTTTGGAGGTGTTTCTTGTCCCATCTTAGAAGCATCGCCCTTTGAAGGAACATCAGGTTTGTCAGCCTTGAACTTGGTTTCATCACCAATGACTTTTCCGTCCTGATAAGCGAAAGGAACATTATCCTGAGCAGGAGAAGATTTTACTTTATCAGCCTTCTTATTCAAGACAGAGAAAATCTTGTCCAGATTCAAATGTGATACTTCATCGGTTTTTCCGACGTATCCCTTTCTCATTGACTGAGCTTCTTTCTCTGTATATTCCATATTGTTTTCCTTACCTTCTTTATATTGTTCGCCTTCATCAACAACTTCTTCTTTATTGTCTTCTTCTATATCTTCCGAATCATCATCAGAAACTCCTTCTTTATTTTTATATTTTTTCATCTTTTCAAAGAAATTTTCTTTTTTGCCGTCTTCTTCCTCTATTTCTTCGTCGGCTTCGTCCATAACATCTTCTGGTTCTTCTCCGTTTTCATGCTCTTCTGCTTCTTGTTCTGGAGTTTCGCTTTCTTCGTGTTCTATAGTCTCACCTTCTTCGGGTTCTTCTATTTCATCTTCTACAACTTTTTCTATAACCTCATCCCCAACTGAATCCAAATCTTCGTTAGAAGAAGGAGAAATCATACCCTTCATCTCGCCTTCTGCTGAAGGAGCGACAGGAGAAGGAGAACCAAGATTCGTCACATCTTCTACTTCATTTGTCTCAGTTTGAACAGCGTCTTTGACTTCATCAAGAGTATTTATTATCTGTTGCAGTTTTCCTTCAATTCCTGTGGACTCGCCTTCCATGACGCCTTCAGCGACATTCTCTTCTTCAAAAGGATCTTCCTCTTCAACCACTTCTTCATTTATAGGTGGCTCGATTACTTCTGGAGTAGACTCAACCATCTCTTCTCCGAATCTTTGGGCCAAAGCATCTTCCAAGGAAGCATATTTCATCTTCATGGCTTCGCAAATTGAAGAGGCTTCTTTCAAATCAAAACCTTCTCTTACGCAATCTTCCAGACATTCGATTGAACCATCTTTTTCGCCCCAGATGCTTGCCACTTTTACAGCTAATCCATTGGAATATGTTCCGGCTGATTTCAAAGACTTGCATACGCAGTCAGCCAAAGGCTTGCCTTCACATGGTCCACTGAGAGCTACCGCATCTTGTCCATAACGACGTGCCAGCTTTTCAAGGCAAGTTTCCATTGGGAATTTATCGCCCATTATGGCTCCAGAAGCCATTTTCTTGAGTCCTTCTAAAACATCTTGTTTTGAAGATGCTGTCTTTATAGTCTTCAAGGCACCGGCTTTCTTCATGGCTACTATAATATCTCCTTTTTCTTTCAAACCCATTGTGTCAAAATCTGATTCTTCTATTCCCATATCCTTCAAGGATTTTGCAAAATTTATTCTAGCTTGTTCGCAAGCCGAACATTCAGCTTTCTTGACTAAGGGCTTCCAAGAAAATTGAGCATATATTTTCTTATTGTCTGTCTTGTCATATTTATATGTGACGTTATATATCGATCCTGTATCTAAACAAAGATGATTTCCTTTGCCAAGATCCATTGTATTTGTAGTTCCGGTTATAGGACTTACGGAAGCAAGTTTTATATTTGCTTTTTTGGCTACTTCTAGCATCTTAGGAGTAATTAAGCCAACAAGAGCGAAAGCTTCAACTCCGACCGGAACACCGGCTGTTTTGATCACTTTGCCATCATTAGTAGAAGCGGCAGCAGGCATACCACCTGGAGCGGCTCCACCGGCGGCAGGAGCGGCAGGAGCGGCACCGGCAGTAGGAGCAGGAAGCCCTGCTTCTGGCATCTCAAAACCTTCGCCATCTTCTTCTTTTTCATTCTTTTCCTCGCCTTCGTCGGTAGTTATTCCGGGAACATCTATCTCAAGTTTTACTTTTGCTGTCCAACTTGCGGAGCAGTTGTTGCATTTATGAGTTCCACGGATTATATCAACATCATCGCTCTTGCAAACTGGGCAGAAGGCACCAGGAGGCTTGGTTTTCAGATCGCCTGGCTCTTCTTCAAACTCTCCACCTAAATCTGAATTTTCGAAGCTTTCAACAGGAGGTGCTCCAGCCGCAGCACCAGGGGCTGTTGGCATAGTCGCTCCGGCTCCTGGACCTGTGGCTGCTCCGGCTTGTCCTCCGACTTCTCCACCGAGCAACTGGGCTTCTTTTATCATAGCTTCTCTGTTAGCTTTACGAGAACCGAGGGAAACTATTTCTGTATCAGCTTCCGGAGATTTTATTTCTTCAGACATATGCTCTTCACAATTGCATGGTTCACAATTACATACTGGGCATTCTTCATCCTCGCCCTCAAGCCCATCTTCAAAATCTAATTCAACTTCTTCATTATCTCCATTGTCTAAATACATCATTTTATCATTGTCATCTAGATCGCCATTCATTTCGCCTTCTATTGGTTTGAAATTGAAATCATCATCCAAATCGATATCAGATGCTTCATCTACGCTCGGAATCCCTATATCTTGTTTTTGAATAGGAGCTTCTTCTTCTCCTTCTGGAATAAATTCGGGAATTTCATCATCATCATCATCTTCTAAACCATTAAAATCCATTTTATCATCAACAAAATGTTTAGCTATTTTGTTCCAGGCTTTTTTCTCTTCGGTTGTCAGGTTTTTTACATCTTTCATATCAGCAAAAATCTCTTTTGCCTTTTTGTCTATTTCCACGTTGATCATAGCCAATTTAATTGGCATACCAACATTTTCAGATACGCTACGACAAGCGGTTTTATATGTATTCTTTAAGAATTCGGTCTTATTTCTAGCAGGAACTACGTCGGCAAATTTGGCTTTTACCTGATACATGCCGTCTTCTTCTTTATTCATAGAAGATAGAACTTTTTTCAATTCAGAAACTTTATCTACAGCAGGGGTGCTGCTTATATCCTTAGACGCTTTCTTTTTAGCCATTTCTTCAATCCTGGCAAAAGCATTTTTATCAGTTGCTACATGATATATAGTAGCTACCAAATCATCAGAACTCAAATCTCCAACATGATCTGCCATAGCTGTAATCAAAGAATCCACCGTGCTTGGGGTCTCTACATTTGATGAAGCTATTTTTGAAAGATAGTTATATCTTATTTTTTCATTATTTCTTGTCTCTGCTTTATGAGGAAGAGCATTGATGAGTGTCAAAAATGAAGCTTTCTCTTGATTTTTGGCATTTTCATTTATATAAGCTGCTGCCTTTACTATCTCAGAAGGAGTTTTGCCATAAAAAGCTATTACGTCAGAAATAGATTGCATAGCAGACTTTATGAGAGAATTTGCGTCATACACATAAGCCCATCGTGCAAGTTCGCCTTTCTGATCGCTCATTTGTTTTTCTGTTATAACTGCTGGGGAAATATAACGATGATGACTCAAAAAATCTGAAAGTTGTTTTTCAGTTATTATGGAATCTTGTTTTTCGCTCAAAACGGAGCCGATTGCTCTGCTCATATCAGTCCATTGCTTTTCGGTTATAACGCCAGGAAAATCATTCCAGCGAACTACAGATCCACTTTTGGCTGCTGTTAACTGCTTTTCAGTTATGGTGTCAGGAGAACCAGAACGTTCTTGAGGGCTGTCGCTCTTAGTTACATTGGGGTTTTTTAGTTCTGTTGGATTGTCCAACTGCTTTTCTGTTATGCCAGCAGAAGGAGAACCAGTTCTTTCTCCAGTAAATTTGGCATTTTCTAACTGCTTTTCTATAATAACACTTGTATCATGAGAAGCAGCAGTTTTTTCCACTGAATTATTTTCCTGACCTATTTTTGTGTTTTCCATAGCAATAAACTCCTTATTGTCAATATTTTTTGTGTTATCGGTTTTCTTTAGTAAATCTTGTATATTTTTCAGTCTTTCTATTAGATTATCAGATACTTTCAAAAACTCCTTCTTTTTTTTCAAATCTATTTCAGAAAATTTAGGTTTGGTCACATTTCCTATATTGCCTATTTGTTCTGTCTGAACAGAGGGAGATAAGTTTTGAATATTAGGCTGTGCCGTTGGAGGTATTTGAGGAACAGAAGGTTGACGAGGGACGGGTTGTATTGGTGCAGGCGTTGCCGTAGAAATATTAGATTGAGGCAATTCCATTTTATCTGTTTCTTCTGTAGTAGGAGAAGGAAGTTGGCCATAACCCATTTCTATAAGTTCATCAGTCACAGATTGAACACTTGCCATAACATCAACTAAATCAGATACATATTCCATAGATACTTGCTGTTTTTGAGCCATCATGCTCTTGGTAACCACTTCTATTTTTTCCATAACGTCTGATAAATATTGTATTTCCTTCTGACCAGCATATTTTTCGATACCGCAATTTTCAGAAGAAGCTACTTTTTGTAAGCCATTTATTTTACCGACTATCTCAGCTATTTTTCTTTGCATTCCTGATGGGTTTAATATATCGCACACCAAGCAATCGTGACACGCTGGATTCACGACAAGGCTATCTTCAATAAACTTCAGATTAAAATTATGCTCATATATTTTTGCTTCTTTCCAAAACAATTCTTTTTCTTCACCTTCTTTGCAGCCGCAAATGGGGCATTTTTTTTCATAAAAGTCATCATCTATTTTGTCTTTGCTCTTATGATACTGGCACATTATTTTGCCGCTGAATTTTTTATTTTTTCTATGCTTGATACAGTCGCAATAACCGTCCGCTGTGGCACTGCAATGGTGGCAAACAGAGCAAAGAGAACTCTCTACAGAAGTCCCCATTGAAGTACCCGTAGCTATACCTTCTTCTATAATTCTTGCCAAAGGAGGATACATCACCCTATCAATCATAGCTATAATAAATATGCCCCCTGCATCATCGTCGTACCATGCATGGACGCATTTACCTTTAGCTTTTTCTATATCTGTGTTTTGGTGATTTGTGAAAATAGGCACACCTATAAAAGTAGGTGTTGCCTTTTTGAGTTCTCTTTCAGAAAAAGCATCACCATTATCATTCACTTCATCTTTTTTTATGGCAAATATCTTTATAAACAAGTGCTCAGGCTTTTCTTTTATTGCGGCAGAGACATCAAAACCTCCATAATCATCTTCTTTGTCTTTTTGTATAGAAGCTGTTTTTACTCTAGTAAGATTGTATTCATACCAATCTGGCTTATTTAATGCTTCCATGCTTTTTATATTTATGTTTGCATAAGGTTTATTTATCATTTACTTATCCTTTATTTTAATATTTTTCGGTATGTTTGAATCTCTCCATCAAACACACTTCTATAGTCGAGGCGTATCTCTCTAAATTTTTCAAATCTTTCATACATTCAGATGTCACATCAGAGCCATCGCAATAATGCATACCTACAAATCCTATAATCTGAGGACCTTTTTTCAGAGGACAATAAGCAGAAGCCGTGACATTTCTACTTTCTAAAAAATGTTTGAAAAAATCTTCTTTCATATCTTTCACTATAATTAATTGCGATTCTTCAGAGCTTATTATATCCGTCAACGCAGACATAGTGGACACGCTTAAATCTCTGCTATTAGCAGCCTCATATGAAACACCTCTTCTTACCGATTCATACAGCATGGATGTTTTTTTCATTGGAGATCCATCTAAATAAGAGCCTCCATTGTGGTAAAGATAAACAAAAGATCTATCGCAATCATAAGTCATTCTAAGTTCTGTAACCAAATCTTGCATTTTTAAATCATCTTCTGCAACGTCTTTTATATTAAAAATTTGTTGGTATTTTCCATATTTATCGTTATTATTGACTTTATTTTTTCCTTTAAACCAACGTATGATCTTAGGGACTATGCCTACACCGATTCCAACAACAAAAGCTCCAACCGTTTGTCCTATCGTGAACCAATCTAAACTTGCTATACCCATAATACTTTCCTTTCAATAAATATAATATAAAAGTATAGATTATCCTCTTATATGTTTGGGAATATAAATATTTTCTAAATCTTTTGTGGAATAATTTTTCTGATTCTGAGGAAATCTTACTCCCCACATTTTTGAAGCGTGGCTTAGAGCCGCAAATATAGTGGGAAAATATTTACCATAAGGAGCATATATTTTTTTTCTTTTCTCTTTAGGAGGTAATTTTTTTATTCCGGCAAAAAAGAGTTTAGTATCATATTTTACAGAAGGACCAACGACAACAAAATAATCGCTGGAGGTCGTATAATCATGACCCTCCCAACGATAATATGATCCCGGTCCTATGTCTTTGGTGAAACGCTTTTTCAAAGGAGCTGATTTATCGTGATATTTTTCTCTCCACAATATTCCTCTATCTTTGATTCTTTTTGGCCCAGCCAATTTTATAAGATTAAAAATTTGTTCCATTATATTATATGCCAATAAGATAAATATATCCTAAGTCTCCTGGTATATCTATTCTGTCATATTTAAGAATATCCTTATCTAAAGTTTCTATATTTTTTATTTGTTCTGCTATTTTTTTTATTTCTGGGTTGGAATCCGCTTGTTTATTTCTTTGAGCATGATCTTTGGCGGCTTCTATAACATTAGAATATATCACTCTCGCCACATTGTCTATGTTATTATTGATAGCTTCTTCTTTGAACCTCAATATCCTCCAACCTACATTAGCAAGTTTTTGATCTCTTTGTTGATCTCTTATTTTAGAATCTATTTCTTCATGCCACCTTTCTCCGTCTGCCTCAACTCCCACGCCAACAGCAGGATAAGCAAAATCCATCACAAAAGGTTGAGGCTGATTAGGTAATTTTACCTGATATTGTCCAAATAATTTATATGGTATTTTTCCAGACATACCAGTTAGGGTTCTTAATAATTTTTGTTCAAGTTTGGTTAATTCAATAACTTTGGTTTGCACCGGTTGGACTTCTTGTTGTTCATCTGCTTTTCTTTTTTCTCCTCGTCTGCCTATGAAGTTAGGCATAGGAGAGACTTGCTGAGCGGCAGCAACGGTCCCAACTCCTCCAGGACTTCCTCCAGCAGGGGAGGCCCCCATGCCACCAGTCTGTCCACCAGGAGCCGCACCAGGAGGCATTCCTCCAGGAGCACCTCCAGCTCCCATATCTCCTCCAGGAGGCATTCCTCCTCCGCCTCCTCCTCCTCCTAATCCTCCAAGATCTAATCCTCCCATTCCACCTCCAGCTCCTCCGGCTCCTCCTTGAAGTGGTCCAAGGACCATTCCAGTAGCACTAGCCATAACTTGTTCTTCTCTTTTTCTCTGTATTTCTTTGTCCCAATCAAGGTCGAACTTCTCCAATAATGTTTGAGTAGATATAACGCCCTTATCATGAAGTTGCATATAAGATTGACGTTCATTACTTTTGTCTCTTAACTGCATATCATTCCACTCTATAGTAGGATATAGATATTCTTTTTCATCAGAATCTTCGCTCTTTTCTTCGTCTATAAATCCCTGCATCATGGCTACCGGCAAAAATATGTGATTTTCCACCCATTCAGATAGAATATTTCTCCAGTTATCTAATCTTCTAATCAGAATCTCTATTCCAACCTGGGCCGAAGAATAACTGTTGCCCTGTATAGTTATTTTATTATTTCTCTTGGTCACAAAAAGCCCAGTAGGCACAGTAAAACAATAAACTTTCCCTTTATATGCAACCTTTGATATTATTTTGTTTTGATAATCTTTATCTCTTGAATCGAGAATAACTTCTTTACCTTTTCTACCATCAGAAAAATATATTATGTGCTGATCTTTTCTTGTTATAAATTCATATCCTTGTTTATTTACATATCCTTTCGACATCGCTTCTTTTGTCCTTATCCCTCTTTTTACAGAATATCCACATTTGAACGCCACTTCTTCTATATCATCAGCGAGTTGATCGCTTGAAGTCCAAGCTCTTGGGAATCTTTCTCCATATTTGGCTTCATTATTCCACGATCCGTCTCCATCTAAATACGTTCCAAGGAGAATTTTCAAATAAGACGAATCGAGGTTCTTTATCCACTGAGGTATTTTCTTTGTATACGAATGATCCCCACAGTTTTCTCTCAACCATTCTGCCATCTCTGAACTATATACATTTATTGATGATTTTGTTTTATAGCCAGAAAGAAACATGTTTCTACAAAGAGTATATATTTTTTCTCTATTTTCTAATTTGTTTTGTGAAATGTTGATTGTTGTTATTTGTTTTTTTCTATTTTCTCTTTTTTCAGAAGCAGTAGACCCTTCCGAAATATACCATCCAACCAATTCACATAAATCCTTTACAAAGTATTTATTTTTTCCTATTGTAATTTTTTCTTTATGTTTTCCATCAAATCCTTCGATTCTATTCAAAAAATGCGATCTGGTTCCAACGTCTTTTGCTTCTACAAACTCAAAATGATCGCTGTGCCTCTTTTTATTCCACATTCTATGGTTTGGAGTGACCATTATGTCCATCATATTGTTTTTGAAATGAACCATCTCTCCATCATAATCGTATACATGTTTTTGTAGATAGTGATAGTATTTTATTTTATTTGTTTTTTTGTCATAACAACCGATCTTATCTTTTTCAGTAATCTGATCATATTTTTTGTATCCTCCATCTGTCAATGTCAGTGTTTCTTCATCGTGACACCCCATTTCTCCTGACAAAATAGCTTGGTTCAACATTAGGCCATCAAGTATTTCTTTTCCTATCTGTTCAAGCTCTTGGGTTATATTATGTATCTTGCCGGTGGCACCCTCCCATGTCATTTCAAAAGCATGGTGAGTCACCAATGTAAGGTTTGGGTCGTTGGCCACGTAGGTCAGTTGTGTAGAAACATCCGATATGTCCGCTTGTGAAGCAGGACGATCTTTGTCGCCTATTTTTACTATCCTAATGGGCAGGATTAATCGTTCGGCCACTATCCAGTTGGCTGTCATAAGTTTCATCTTATAAGCGAGATAAGTAAATAATCTTCTTATCATAGATACACCAAACGCTCCATAAGGACTGCCTTGGTGTTTTATATGGCTGATACACCTATTGGCAAGTTGTATAGGTTGACTTGTCATTATGGCATTTATAAGACTTTTTGGAAGTCTATTATATATTTCGGCAGGTTTTTTTTCGGCTATAATACCTTTCAATTCGTCATCCGGCTCTAATGTAAAAACAGGATCAGAAGCCAAAGGAGAACTATGGACCATAATCCAATCAGGATTCATGACAACTATTCTTTTTATATCTCCTCCTGGATGGTTACAAGGTGCTCCATTTGGTTTCATGCCAGTATTATGGCAAGCTGCACATTCAAACTCCACAAAAGGAAAAACATCGCCAAAAAGATGATATTCAAAACTAATCAATCTTAGCCAATGATCAAGTTTTATTCTTTTTATCATTTTTTCATAAAACTTCATTATTTTTTTATTTTTACAAGAAAGTTTGAACCCATTCATTGGGAATTGAGAATAAAAGTCTATACCAGCAGCCACTTTAGGTTCATTTTCATAAAAGAAACGACAATTTGAGCAGACGTATCCGCTGGCAACCAGAGCATGACGATCATTTGTCATCTCTATGTCATATCCCTTACCTGTAAATAGAAATTCTTCTATCTTGTCGATAGGTTGGGCAAGATATTTAATTCCATCTTCTTCATAAAAGAACCTTAAATCTCTTTCTTTTTTTGGTATAAAATCAACTGGAACTTTATCTCCATTCATAAACCTTGCTATATTTAGAACCTGAGAACTTGGGATGTGCATTCTGTAAGCACATGTGGCCTCTGTTTTGTAGTGGTCTCCATACAAAGGATACTTCTTCAGAGAACATGCGATCTCACAAGATATAGAAATCCAAAAAATCTGATCAGATAAATCTTTGGAATAGCAGTTCGCAACTATTTTTTTTTCTTTGCTAAAACTTCCATCCCCATCAAAATACCCTGCCAATAGATTTAGCCTTGATTCTTTATCTAAATTAAATACCTCTTTAGTAAATTTCTTTTTCAATCCCTTGTTGGCTATGTATTTTTTAAAAAAGTTATATGCGTTCTTGGTCGTAGAGGAGACCCTCCATCCTTTGCCATCTCCGTGTTTATAAGAAGAGATCTTGCCTTCGAACTTTTCTTCCAGAATTTCTTTGCATCGGCTAAGAGATAATTCATCTTTGCAACCTGTAAACGTAACGTGATATGAGTTATTATCAAAGCAAAGACATCCATCAGCAACACAGAATCCTATTAGCCAAGCCAGATCTTTATCTATGGAAACATTACCAAGCTTAGGAGTCGGAGTCAATAAATAATCATCAGATTTCACATCTTGGGCTTTTACTCTTTTGATCAAATTATTAGGTAAATTAATTTTTTTAACGCCATTTGGCTTGATGCCTTTGCTTTTTCTGTATTCTTTGCAGGAAGATAGTTTTAATTTTTTACGATAATTTTTTCCATCAAGAACAAAAATACAATGTTCTTCAGAGATCCCAAGAGTTTGATAATATCCAAGTGGACTAAATATAAAACATTTTTTATCTTTACAGTCTCTCATAGAAAGTCTCGGAGGCCGGTTGAATAATCCTTCAGAATTTAATATCAAGGGGTAGTTCTTAGTTTCAAAAAGATACCCTCCTGTCAATGTATCCTCTATGATGTTTTCGCAATCAAATGGTGCTTCTTCCATAGATACACAGGTGAAATCTTCTGTAAGTACTTGTGTACCAGGCATATAAAGCCACTGATATACCTCGCGGCGTTTTGACGCTATTTGCCAGTTTTGGGGAGTATGAAGAGGAGAAAAGAACATAGGTTGGCCCC
>Ga0172381_10006317_pt1 | contig 11887 bp, 11 predicted proteins | sample Leawel6488metaG_FD_119754 | JGI IMG/M metagenome (GOLD analysis project Ga0172381, IMG submission 119754) | Leachate microbial communities from a municipal landfill in Southern Ontario, Canada - Leachate well 64-88 metaG | ecosystem: Engineered > Solid waste > Landfill > Unclassified | place...
AAACCAACTGTGGCTCCAATTTCTCCGGCGTATAATACATCTAATTCTTGCCTTTCGTCTGCGTGCATTCTCAAAATTCTGGCAATTCTTTCCTGTTCTCCGGTATTTGCGTTTAAAACATATGTTCCCTTTTCCAATTTACCGGAATAAATTCTAAAGTATGTTAAAGTTCCAACAAAAGGATCTGTTGCAATTTTAAAAACCAAAGCTGCAAATGGTTCGTCGTCTGAAGCTTTTCTTTCAATTATAGCTCCTGTTTTTATATCTGTTCCTTTTTGTGTTGGTAAATCCAATGGTGAAGGCAAATAGTCCACAACTGCATCCAAAACTGTTTGAACTCCTTTGTTTTTTAAAGCTGTCCCGCACAAAACTGGAACTATCTTATAAGCCAATACTGCTTTTCTTAAAACTGGCTTAATTTCTTCTAAAGTGATTTCTTTTCCTTCCAAAAACTTTTCTGTTAAAGCATCATCTTCTCCTGCAATTTTTTCAATGGCTTTTTTGCGCCATTCTTCAGCTTCCGCTTTCCATTCTTCTGGAATATCTTTTTCAACAACTGTTGTTCCTTTGTCGCCTTCAAAATACAAGGCTTTCATTTTCAATAAATCAATAACTCCAGCCATATTTTCTTCAACTCCCATAGGAATTGAAATTGCCACTGCATTTGGAGTTAATTTTTGCAAAATTGAATTAAAGCTTTTTTCAAAGCTAGCTCCCATTCTGTCTAATTTGTTAACAAAGCACATTCTAGGAACCAAGTATTTGTCAGCTTGTCTCCAAACTGTTTCGCTTTGTGGCTCAACTCCGGCTACTCCGTCAAAAACAACAACCGCTCCATCCAAAACTCTCAAAGATCTCTGCACTTCAGCCGTAAAATCAATGTGACCAGGAGTGTCAATCAAGTTCATTTGATATCCTTTCCAATACATAGTTGTAGCAGCTGAGGTAATTGTAATTCCCCTTTCCCTTTCCTGAACCATCCAGTCCATAGTCGCTGCTCCTTCATGAACTTCACCAATTTTGTGTGAAACTCCGGTATAAAACAAAAGACGTTCAGAGAAAGTTGTCTTTCCTGCATCAATATGAGCAATAATTCCTATATTTCTTAATGTATTTAATGGATGTTCACGCATAATTTTCAATTTTTAATTTTTAATAAATTTTAAAATGTCTCAATTTTTTAAACTCGCAGTACCACCGACTGGTCTGTGGTACTAAATTTGACTATTTTTGTTTTATATTGTAATATTTTATTTATCCAGCACCTTTTACCTCTTTTTGTTTGGAGCAGAAACATTATGAAACCTATCAAAATCAGAAGATCTGGTCACATAACTTCAGTTCTAGTACTAGTTCACAGAGATGGTGACGGCTACGGCTTTTCAGAATTTGGTCCTAATGGCGCTAATCTTGGAGGCGTATCTAGCACAACCAGATGGACGAAAGAACAAGCTTATAAAGAAGCTAAAGAATATAGACAACGACTTCGTAAAGAATATAGCGACATTAACTAGTTCTAAACAAATACACGAAGGAAATCCTTTAGTGTCAACCCAGCAAATTGCCGGGTTTTTTATTAGGTGCGAACCAAGTAGTAGAATTTTGACAGCATTCAGTTTTTAAAAAACTGAATGCAAATCGCAAAAGCTATTAGCTTTTGCGCAAGTCAAAATTTCACTACCTGGCAAAATGCGCGAAAGCTTTGTTGGCTTCTGCCCCCATTAAATTTTTCGCTTCGCGAAATTTAACGGGGCAAGCATTCTGTAAAAAACATACGAAGGTTTAAAATTTAACGTGCAAAATGAGCAAATGCTTTATTTGCCTCAGCCATGCGGTGAGTATCTGCTTTCTTCTTCATTGCGTTTCCTTCGTTCTTAGAGGCTAAAATTAGCTCGTCTGACAATTTTTCTGCCATAGGTTTGCCTTTTTTAGCGCGTGCAGCATCAATTATCCACTTAAAGGCTAAATATAACTTTCTCTCGCCTCTTACTTCCATAGGAACTTGATAAGTGGCTCCTCCAACTCTTTTTGGTTTTACTTCAACAATTGGCGAAGCATTTTCAATTGCCTGTCTGAAAATTTCAACTCCATCTTTTTTGGTTTTTTCTTTTATAATATCAAAAGCACCGTAAACAATCTTTTGTGCAGTTGCTTTTCTTCCACTTTGCATTATTTTATTAATGAATTGGGAAATCACTACATCATTATAAACTCTGTCTGGTGCTACTACGTGTTTTTTATATGCTCTTCTCACGGGTTTATGAAGCGAATGCGAATAAACTTGAGCAAGGAATTGAAACGTTAAATGTATATCGTTTCCTTGGTTTCAATTCTTGATTTATCCTTTTTCGCTTTTGTTTAATTAATTTCTTATTTATTCAGCTTTAGGTTTTTTTGCTCCGTACTTTGACCTTTCTTGCTTTCTGTTTTGAACTCCTTGTGTGTCCAAAACACCTCTAACAATGTGATATCTAACACCTGGTAAATCTTTAACTCTTCCACCTCTAATCATAACAACTGAGTGTTCCTGTAAGTTGTGTCCTTCTCCTGGGATATAGGCTGTGACTTCCATTCCGTTTGATAATTTAACTCTGGCAACTTTTCTCAAAGCTGAGTTAGGTTTTTTAGGAGTTTGAGTAAAAACTTTAACGCAAACGCCTCTCTTAAATGGAGATGGATAGCTTGATGGTCTGTTTGTTAAAACATTAAAACCGTGTTGCAAGGCAACCGTCTTTTTTGCTCTCTTTTTATTTTTTCTATTTTTCTTAATTAGTTGATGTATTGTAGGCATTTATTTTGAAGCAAAATTAGCTACTGTGTTTTGCTTTTTTAAAAAAATTTTAAAATACGAGCGCTTAGCGCTCTTAATAAATATTATCTTAGCAAACATTTTACTGAATGTCAACTCAATTTTAGCCAACACCCGTAATTAAATAAATTATATAATTTATTGCATTGTCAAACCCGGACAATCCTCCAAAAAACAGTAAAAAGATAAGAATTATCAATCCATACTGCTGTAAAAACATTTTCACTTTTTCAAAATTGGGAGTAGCCGGCAAAAATTTAAACAAAACCCATGATCCATCAAGAGGAGGAATCGGCAAAAGATTAAAAATTGCCAGCATTACGTTTATTTGAACTATATAATAGAAGATTAAAGACATTCCAGGAGCCAAGGCAAATATATTTACCGGGACAAACCTTAAAAGCAGTCCAAAAATTATAGCCAATAATATATTAGAGCCTGGTCCTGCAATTGCAACCTTAACATCTCCCCATTTTTGGTCTTTAAAATTATATGTATTAATTGGTACAGGTTTTGCCCACCCCAAAACAGGTCCTTGTCCCCCGCTAGCTAATAATAGCAATCCGGGTAAAATTATAGATCCAAAAGCATCCAAGTGTTTTAATGGATTCAAAGTAAGCCTTCCTGAGTATTTTGCTGTTGGATCTCCTAAAGAATATGCAATATAGCCATGAGCCAACTCGTGGATAATCACAGAAAACAGCAAAATAATAAAATAAAAAATTGTTACTATGGTTATTACTGACATTTTGTTAATTAATAATAACATGGCTTGATTTATTAGACAACACTATGTGTAAATTGCAAAGTCAGGTGTTGCAAAAAATAAAATATAGTGGTAATATTAAAAAGTATTAATTTTAAATAAACAAAAATGGCAGAAAAAATTTGCACAATTTGTCAAAAAAAATCAGCAATGGGTGTTGTGCTTGTTAAGTTAAGAGGAAAATATAATCCAACTACAAAAGTTAGAAAAAAACCAAACTTACAATGGACAAGACTAAACGGCAAGAGAGTTTTAGCTTGTGCTAAATGCATCAAAAGACAGGCAAAAATAAAATAAGGTAAACATTTTAAAAACGTCCCACCTATGGGACGTTTTTTTAGTGTAGATTTACAAAGGATATTTTTTGTGCAAACATAAATTAGCCATTTTACAAGGAGTCTTATTATGATGGCAAATGAATCAGTCACAGATAAAGTAATACAACTGCTTATGCAAGGGAAATTCATAAAAGAAATTTCCCAAGAATTGGGGCTGAGCCCCAGAAGAGTCAGTGCCATTAAAAAAACCTTTATTGAGAGGATAAATTCAAGAGCAAAAGCATTGCCAAGGCCCCTAAAGCCAACTTTATCCCCTCCCGACAACAAAAAGGAGGACTATTCCGGAAAGCTTACGGTAGGGCTTAAAGGAGAAGATCTCAATAGATATAAAGAAAGATTCCGTCGTGAATAGGAATATCCTATCAAAAAAATAGTCCCTTTGTTGAAAGAGGGACTTTTTAGAAATTAAACTTAATACTATAATGTATAAACGGGATGTAGTGTAACGGTAGCACGAGTCCATGGGGTGGATTTAGTCCGAGTTCAAATCTCGGCATCCCGACAATTAAAAAACGCCCGTCATAGGGCGTTTTTTAGTACAATTTAGTAAATAATCTTATTAACAAATAAAGATAATAATTTTTTTGTGCCTGCCTGAGCTTCAAATTCGGTTTTGCTGTTTAAAAAATTGTGCCATTCATTTATTATGTCTTCGTCCTGAGTATCAACAACCGCGTTTTCAAGCTTTAGCCTGTCTTCATAAGAAACTTCATTTTCATCCACCAAAACTTTTTCAACAAAAAGCTTGCTAAAGGCAACTATTTTTGTATTAACCTGATTATTTCTTGAAACATCATCAAGCTGCTCTCTTACGGAAGAATACTGAAGATAAAAATACACATTTCCTGCCAGCAAAACCAGGATAATTATAGTTAAAATTATTGTTGTTTTTTTTATCATACAAAAACTAATCTAATAAATTCCAATTCCCCTGCAAAACACTTGGGGCATCTTGGGAAATTATAATTAATTTATCAGGAATAACTTCTGTTTTTAGCGAAAGCGCTGCCGTTAAAAAATTGAATATATTTTTAGTGAAAGAAACCTGGACGGTCTGACCTGCTGAAGAATTATCAACTGTAATCTGGGCGGTTGCGATGCTTTGAATATTGGGCAAATCGTTAGACACCACCTGCAAACTATATTTTCCCTCCGACATCTTTCCCAGGTTAACACTCCATTCCCCATTTTCATTTGACTCTGTTAGACCCAAGCCTCCATTCCATGACAATATAATCTCAGATTCTTTTGCCGCAGTTCCGCCTAAAATAATGTCTTCTGCTGAACTATAAACCCTTGTTTTATCGGTTTCATTAATTGTTATTTTTGAAGAACGATTATTTTCTAAAACATTGGTTTCTGCCACAAATATACCCCCTGCCACAACAAAAACTGCGACAATGCAAGTAATTAATATTTTAGAAAATTTATTCATAATTATTCTGCTTCTTCCGTTGTGGTCTCCGGAGGATTTTTAACTGGATTTTCCGTAGACGTACCAGTATCTAAAGGATTTTCCTTTGTCATAGCTTCGGTTCCGGCAGATCCGCCAGATTTAAGGGTGTCAATAATTTTTTGAATACTTTCTTGAGTTTCTTTACTGTTTGAATTTAACTGCTTAACCTTTTCAAATTGTTCAATTGCCTTATCTTTATATCCCATTGCATTGTAAACTAATCCCAAATAGTATAAAGCGTTGGAATACTCAGAATTTAAAGCAAGAGACTTTTGAAGCTGCTCTTCTGCCTTAGTTAAAAGTTGATTTTTTTCGGTTGTTTTATCTTCTCCTAGATTATAAGCTGAAATAAAGTTTACATACCCCTCTTGGGCATACAAATACGGATTATTTGGATCAAGCTTTAACGCTTCCTCATAAGAATTTATTGCCCACGTATTGGCATCATCCAAAAATCCAAACAGGTTTTGATAAACATAGCCTCTTGAAGACCAGTTTGTCACACTCTTTGAATTTAAGTCCGTTGATAATTTTCCGGCATTAACGGAATTTGCCACAAGGGTCTGAATTTCTGTTTTTTGGTCATCAGTTAAAGTCTCTGTTGTAATTCCAGAAACTTTTTGTTGCAGCTGTAATAAATATACCTGAGATAATTGTCTAAAATATAAATCCGACGCCGGATTAATAGTTGCGGCAGATTCTATCTTTTTTGCTCCCCCATCAATATCTTCCGCATTTAACTGAACCAATCCCTTATAATAATTTACTTCTGCCACATATCTTTGTCCGTCCAAAATTAAAATTCCCAATCCAAAAATAAAGGCTAATGTGAAAACAAATGTGGCAATTAAAGTTGTCAAAGAAGACGGCTTTAATTCATACATCTGTTTTTCTTTAGAAATCAGCTCAACCAAGGCAGCCATCGCAAAGAAAAATACAAAATATAAGACAATGTTTGCGTTATAAATTCCAAAAACCATGCATTCAACCAGAAAGCTGGATACAAATGCCAAAACTAAAACTCTGTTTAAATACGATTCATCTTCCGCCTTAATTGAAGTTTTAGTAATTTTTTCAACAATCAAGGACCTAAAAGTTGCAACAATTACGGCAATCACCAGGGCTATTAAGGCTAAAGTTCCGAATACGCCCGTCATTGCCACATTGCTCAAAAATTCAGAAGCTCCTCTTGTAAATGTCACGCTCCACAGAGAACTTTGGCTAAAGTCCGGAGTTTTAAACTTGGAGAAGTCATAAGCAAAGGTTCCAAGTCCAGAACCAAACACCGGCATTTCTTTTATTGCCGAAAGTACCATCTGCAAGCTTGTATTCTGCGACAGAAAAATCTCATTGGCATTTTGACCAACACCGAAAATTGAAGGATTTAAAAGTACAAAGAATAGTGAAATTGCCAAGAAGAAAACCGGCACCGACATCCATCTGCCATCAAAAATATCTCTTCTTACCGCCATCAAAACCATAACTAAAAATGCAGCAACAATAACTGCCCACCAAACAATCGGGTAGTCAACAACAAAAAATATTATCATTGACAGCGCCAATTGCGCGCCAAATAAAACTTTCCACCACTTTTTTGAAACAATTAACAAAACAATGCCCAACGGAAGCAAAATTGCGGATAAAAATCCCAGTGACCCAGCTGACCCAATAGTGTTGAAAGAGGTTGCTCTGGCAAAATCAAACGGAATCATATACAACCCAAACAGCTGAAAAATTCCTATTATCTGAGCCAACACAAAAGATGTTGAGAAAGTGACCGTTGAAACGAAGATATCCTTTTTTGAAAAAGTATTGCTGACCAAAAAATACAAAACAGTCAATGACAAAACAGTAAGGAAAGAACTCGTTGTTGATTGCGGCCATCCCCAGAAGCTACCGGATCTGTAAACCGAAAAGACTGTTGACAGAAGCCCCGATAAAAACAAAATTCCCACAAATATATGAATTTTGCTTAAATTTATCTCAAACTTTCCGGAAACCAGCACCCTCATCATCCAAGCAAAAAGCGATGCAAAAACCAACACAAGCATTAATGTCTGCTTGTTAAAATCCAAAACCTCAGATGTCCAGGGCAAGAAAAAAATTGGCATCAGAAACATCAAAGCATAAATGCTGTATTTCATTATCCAATTGCAAATTTTTAATCCTAACGAAGATTGTTCTGCCATTTTTCTTCAAACTTACAACTTATAACTTGAAACTTTTATTTATTAAGTTTTAAGATCTAAATTTTAAGTTTTAAATTTAACGTGTTTATTATCCTTTATTATATTAACATTTTTTCAAAAAAGCTAGTGGAAAACTTTTTTGCTATAAAAGTTTTTTAGCTAATGCTTCCAATAAATTTTTACACAAAACTTGAACTTGTTCAGCTGTCTCGGCTTTTGTAAAAGCTTCCCAAAGAGACAAAATTTCAGGGTCGTTAATGTCCCTAACAGCATTTTCAAGCTTTAACCTATCTTCAAAGGAAATATCTTCGCTCGTCTGCAGGACTTTTTCAATAAAAAGGTTTAAAAAGCTGACTATTTTCGCTTTGCCATTTCTATTTTCCAATTGCTGATTCAAGGCTTTGACTTCTGCGTCCAGAAAATAGCATCTGGCGCCAAAAGAAATAACCCCAAACAAAAGAAAAACGAATACTAAGGTTAAAATTAGTTTTTTTTGACGAGAAAATATCTCAAAAAGATTAATTGACATTTATTTATTAATTATTTTTTTTGATTAACATTGAATCCCTGATTTTATCGCGATAAAAATTATATATCAACAGCAACAAGGCTATTGCCAATAAAGCGGTCTTCCAATCCATTGCGGCAATCCACCAGTACTTTGTTTTAAGTTCTATGTTTATATGCACCCCGCTTCCCTCCGTCACCTCAAACGGCTTTCCGTCATAGCTTAAATATCCGGGAGCATCCACTTTAAGATAATAATATCCTTCCGGCACTAAAAATGAATAATTCCCTGTCACATCGGTCACCTGAGGATTTTCCTGTTGATAATTTTTTGCCGCCCAAAGCTCATATTGTTTTGTTTCCGGATTCAGCCAGTAAAGCGAGATAATTGAACCGGAAATACGCGTTTCCTTATCCCCGTTTTTTTCAAAAACATAACCTTCTGGATCAACAACTGTTATTATATTGATTTCCTTTTTACCCAAAGATTGGTCCTGGTAATCCACAATCGTATAAGCCTCATACTCTCCGCTCACGACAGGCATTGAAACCTCAGCTGTATAAACTCCGTCACCTGTGTGCGTATATTCAAATTCTTTTATAACAAGTTTTTGGTCAGATTCTGCATTTTCAACAAAATTTTCCGGAGCGGCAACCGCAAAATCAGGATTAGAAAACAGCAGAGAGGCCGTCATATCTCCCAAAGAAACATTATATGAAACTGATTCCGGCTTTTTTGATTTAAAAAGTAAATATCCTTTGACGCTTTTTGCGGGAGAATCAACTTTAACAACAAATTGAACCAAATTTCCAACAAGCGTGGTTATCCTCTGCTCTGTTGCCCCTTTATTATTAATAGACAGGGCTGTATTAAAATCAATCAGTCCCCCGCCGGTCTTGGTAAAAACAATTTCAGACGGAATTTTGCTTTTGGCGGTTGATGTTAATTGGGCGATAGGAATTCCCTTTGTTTGAGTAATTTCGCCGGCTTCAAGTTCTACGCCTGAAATTCCAACTGTTTCTGTAAGACTGGGCAGTTTTAAAGTTGTTGATTGCAACTTTGAAACGTCTCTAATGCTTGTGACCCCAACTTCTGTAAAAGTTTTTTTAACCTCAGGAAATTTTTGGGCAATTAGGGCTATTTCTGTTGGCAATGGAGAAAATACAAATTGTCCGATTTCTTTTTTGGACAATAAATCCCAGCCGGTCAAAAGCGCCACCGGAGTCTCTTTTGAAATAACAACAACTTCTGTAGGCTGGATTTCTTCCGGCTTTACAATGTTGGGCAACAGAGCATTCAATTGTTCCTGTATTTTTTGCAATAACGGAGACAGCGTTCCTGTAATTATATTTTGTGGAGGGGTCTCTGTCTCGGGTTCTGTTGCTGCTTCCCCCGTCACTGTAAAATCAAAACTGACAATATTTCCGGTATTTCCCGCTAAATCTTTTGGCGTAAATTCCAAATGATGATTTCCCACCGAATATTTTCCCAAAGTTATCAACCAGTTCCCCTGGATATCTGTTGTAAACTCGGTATAAGAATTGTTATCTATAAATAAGTCTATTTTTGCCTGTTCACCAGATGTTCCGCCAATTACAACATTTTCCGTTGACTTGTAGGCTGCCTGGCTTTTTGTAATCGTTAAATTCGGCAAAACCGTATCCAAAATAATACTGGCAGAAATCACGTCAGACGATGTCCCATATTTATTATAAAATTTAACATAAACAGTCTTCACTCCGTCTCCGGAATCTACTGTCCAGGCTTTTTCCAGCTGGTAATCTTCCTGAGGTATATTTGTAAAATCAGAAACATTGGAGACTGCAACAAATTTAACATCCGAACCTGCGGCTAAATTTAAAACAACATCTCTATTATTAGTCTTCGCATTTCCATTGTTTATTACAACACCAAGAGCCTCCGCATTTGGACCGTTACCTGGCAAGCTGCTTCCACCGCCACCCGATGTTCCCCCCTGTTCTGAGCTTAAGGGTATCCAGCTTGAAAAAACATTGCAATTATCGCAGTCAAAATTAATAGTCCCCGAAATGTCTCCTGTTGCGGTTCCCATAAATCTTCCTTCTGAATTTATTTTAACTCCTGAAAAGTTTATCCAGCCGGCATTTTCTCCCCAAGCATACCCGGACAAATTTCCTGCTCCGTCATTTTTTACTCCAGAACCGGCTGGGTTTAAGTTTATCCAGCCATAAATTTTTGTCCACGCATATCCCGATAATCCAGAACTTGTGACAGTAACCGGACCTGCTCCGTCTGTTGCAAAATTTACCCAGCCAAGTTTTTCACCCCAGGCATATTTGTAATTTATATCAACAACTCCCTGGACAGAATCAGCCAAAACAAAACCGGCGTTTGATGCCGCCAAAACAATTAAAGAAACAAGTAATATTTTTACAAAATGTTTTGTCACTGTTCTATCTCTTAAATAAATTAGATATTGTTTGCGTGGCTGCCTGTGTTTGAGAGGACACCTGAGATAATCCGGATGCAAAATTATTGGAAACTGAAGACGATAAAGAAGCTGTTGAATATTTGACTGCAACTGGTATTAATTGAGAAACTTTTTGGGCGGTTGTGCCAAATAGCCATTGTATAAATCTCCACACTCCGTTTATCAAACTGGAAGTCGCTGACTGGATAAGTTCTCCCGGGGAAGTAGCAGATTCTTCTGTTGTTATCTCCGGAGTCTCTGTTGTTGTTTCCTCGGTTGTTGTGATTGTTTCCTCTGCAGTTGGGATTTCTTCCTGTTGCGGAGACACTATCACATTCACTGTGGCTGTAAGATTGTTTGAGTTGGTGATGTTTGGAGTGGTTGTTGGCGTTCCGGTAAATGTGTAAGTTCCAGCTACTGCTGGATCAAACGCCGGCGTTCCCAAATCCCAAGATACCGTTGGGCTTGCATTAATGCCATCTGACAGGGTGACTTCTATCGTTTCAGGGAGAGTTGGGGTTGTATTGTAGTCAACAGTAATATCTTGAATGGCGGAGACTGAAATAATATTTAAATTTCCAGCTGTTGTGTTTTCAATTATTGTTGTGGTACCTGCTGATCTGCCTGTGGAGGCTGACGCTGCCCGCTGGGCTGCTGATGCAGCTGCTGCTGCGGATGCTGCTGCTTCCTCTGCGGCTTGCTGGGCTGCCTGCAAAGCTTCCTGAGTTGCTGTGTCTGTTGTACCGGTCTCTGTTGTTGTTTCTTCTTCGGCAGCTTCTGCTACAGGTTCAGCGGCAACTGCTGTAGCTGCAACTGTAGAACTGCACTCCCCTTTAACCTTTTGCCATTCTCCGTTTTCATCAATCCATGTACAGTAAATATCCCCGTTTGTGGCGACCATCTCCATTTTGTTTACCCTGGCAACTTCTGTTGTTAAGTTGGCTGTTGTTAATCTTGCAATGCTTGTCACTCCGTTTGCAACGGTAATTCCAAGAGAGCTTAAAACATTTGTCACTTTTTCTGATAAGCTGGTTGTGTCAACCGTGGAAACTGTGGCTACAGTTGAGGATCCGGACGAAACATATCCTGATGATGTTAAACTTGTGCCAAGTTCAGCTATAAGCTGAGCCTTGACTGTGCTCCACTTTACCCAGACTCCGTGCATTGTGCCGTCATCGTAAACATTGTTAATCATAGGAAGAACAAAATCTCCGTTTGCCATTTTTTCTCCTGAAACAGGATCTGTTGTTTCATAATTAGGAATTTGAAAACCTGATGTTTGGTCAGAATAGTGCCAGGCTCCTCCATAGCAGTAATAAATACCTGGGGTGGATACACTAGAACTTATTTTTATACTTCCATTTGTGCAAGC
>Ga0172381_10006319_pt1 | contig 11880 bp, 12 predicted proteins | sample Leawel6488metaG_FD_119754 | JGI IMG/M metagenome (GOLD analysis project Ga0172381, IMG submission 119754) | Leachate microbial communities from a municipal landfill in Southern Ontario, Canada - Leachate well 64-88 metaG | ecosystem: Engineered > Solid waste > Landfill > Unclassified | place...
CCCGAGGCTTTTTAGCTTCTTGATGTTCATATTAATCCTGGCGGCACTCATTGGCAATTGTTTCATCTATACAGTGGACGATACCCCAGAACTTTACGCAGCATTGCAGAAAGACTACGCCGCGGCGCAGGACCAAATCAGCGGACTCTCAAATCAACTATCTGAGGCTAATGAGAGTATCGAAGCATTACAGGAAAGCAACGACACATTAAGTAGCGAGATAGAGGCTCTTCGTAACCCGCCAGAGCTTACCGTCGCCACCGCAACAATCTATGATATCCCACTTAGCGAGGAACTGCAAGAGTATACCTATAGAGTCTGTGTAGATTATGACATACCAGAATACTATGAGCTAGTTCTCGCTATGATGTGGAAAGAGAGTGGCTTTACAGTAGATGTTATTAGTAAGACTAGTGACTACGGTCTAATGCAGATTAATAAAAGCAATCATACCTGGATTTCTAACTTGCTCGGCACTACAGACTTTCTTGATGCTAAACAAAATATTCAAGCTGGTGTATATCTAATTTCTGGTCTACTTACTAAATATGGTGACGTACATAAAGCGCTGATGTGCTACAACTACGGTGAAGGCGGCGCTATGTCATGCTGGTCAGAGGGTACCTACCAATCTAGCTATAGCCAAGCCGTTGTCTACAGATGGGAGCTTATACTTCAGGATGCTTATAGCGAAAACATATAGATATATAGATATTATCTCAACAATATTATTATCTCAACAATCTTAACAATCTTAACTTTTTAACGCTTTTCTAAAATCCTCGTCAAACTTTTTATGTTTTTCGAGGATTTTTGATTTTTATACTAATCATTTTTATTTTTCTGTCAAAAGGTTAAGAAGGTCTAGAAAGTTGAGATGTTGAGATAAAAGATAAAGCTATGATAATACATTCGTTGTAGGTCTCTGGATGCTCGCTAGCAACTCGGCAAAAATCCGTAAAGAAAAGGGTTTACTTTTATATTAAAGTATAGTATAATGATATTGTAAGGTTGAGTGCAGCCTATATTAAAAAGTCGAAAGGATGATTCACAATGGCAAATCGTACATTTGAAGTCGAAGTCACCGTTCCCGAAGGTCTCAAAGCAGGAGATAGCTTCATGCTGGAAGTCGAGGTACCGGCTGCTGAGAAGAAGCCGCGTGGTCAGTTGGCGGGTATCGCCATCGAAGACATGACAGATGAGCAGCTCAAGAGAGAAATCATCAACGCCGGCTCGGTTCTTTATAAGGCTAAACAGCGCGGCGCTGCTGAGGAAACTATCACTGCCAACCAGGCCCGCCTCGATGCTGCGAAGGCTGAGAAGGCGAAGAGAACCCCGGTCGCTGCTGAAGCGGACACCCCCAATATCGCCGGCGCCATGGCTGAGGAAGCCGACGCGGAAACTGCGGCTGAGATTTAAGTCGCGTACCAGACATACAATCGACGAGCCGATTGGTTCGTCGATTGTAAAAAACCCGGTAAGATGAGCCGCTCCGCGAAGACTGTGTTGTAGCTCATCAACGCTTCGCTAGTGCTTGCCGGGTTTTTTACAGTCGACGAAGACTGGTAGTATTCCTTCGGGTTCAGGAACTCCCTGTAGTTCTACTACACCTGGACCGCAGCTATACGGACGCAAGCTATTGATGTGGATTAGGTAGCCTCTGTGGCCATTGGGTACTGGATGCGAATCCACCGAGTAAGGTACCATATAGCACTGCCCAGCAATGGGCAGTAACTTAAAAGAACCGGCTTGAAACCCGTTCTACAGGTAAATGCGGTTGCACGTAGACCTGGGGTGCATATATTATGCAACTAGTATATGCACTTGATATTATACCGCGGAGTAGAGCAGTGGTAGCTCACGTGGCTCATAACCATGAGGTCGCGGGTTCGAGTCCCGCCTCCGCAACCACCGGCCTATGTAGAGATTGTGATTGGCCGGCATAAAATCCTGTGGGCGTTTGTTCGGGTACGCGTTCCCACAAAGGCAGAAGTCCTATAGCCCGGGGCAGCTGAAGCGAAGTTTAGAGGAACCTTCGCATACGCCATTCGCGCGGCGCCTGGCCAATGCCCGTAAGAATACGGGAGTGCGTATTACATACGCGATGCAACCCGGCGCCGCGCACCTTTAATAACGCTACTGAGGTCAGCAGTATTAGGCTATTCAACTGTCGGGTGGTGTAGAGCTGTGAGGATAAGAACAGTCGGGCCAATGATTTAAGTAGTTAATAGTTGTTTCTTTTATGGAAGAATGTCAGAGAGGCTTAATGAGCCGGTTTGCTAAACCGGTGCGCAGTAATGCGTCATAGGTTCGAATCCTATTTCTTCCGCCACACGTTCTATGGGTCGAGGTCAATCTACTAATGCAGTAGATATTACCTTAGGAAGAAGTCAGTACCGATGCAGCCCGGCCAAGGTACTGGTCCAAGCGGCTACGGAGTAGAGAGGCATGAAGCTGAATGTCTAGCAAGCCGTATACGAAGCATATCTGGTTGGCTGCTATGCGTAAGTATCAGACATCTCACCTGGGAGAGCCAGATATAGAGGAGTTCACACGCTGCTTGACCTCTCTAATCACTCAAGCGCTCGAAAGCAACCTGGGTGACACCTCTTAAACGCCGGGTGTAAACTTGGCTTCATCAAACGACCGTGGCTTAGTTACGGCGCCCAGTTACCGAAGTTATTAATATGCACACAGGATGCCTGCTCTTTGGGTTTACGAGGTCTTGAGAGTTTGCAGCTCGTAACTGCAAGTGTGCACCAAGAGGACATATGAGACTTACAGCCCAGAGCGTAAAGGTGAACCTTTATCAATGCCCAAGAGGTTAAGACTGTAGGTCAATAGTGGGTGGAAACAAATCCGTAAGGTTCGGCACAGGTCACTGCATTGCAAACTTATGTATGCCGGTAAAACAGTAGTCGTGAGTGAGACGGTCGCTACCAAACCCCCAGGAGAGTGGAAAGCTCTCAAGTCCTCATAAACTACCGGCGAATGAGTTTGCTCTCACTTTCTTCATTCGCCGGTACGTTATAATTACGGACCTGTTACGAGTACAAATATCTGGAGGCTATCTGATGAATAAAATTCTAATTGACAGTACACACATAGAAATACATTGTGACCGTAATGACTTTGCGACGCAGCAGGCTCTTACGGCCTTTTATCCTATACATGCCAATAGAATTAAAACCATCTATAAGCTATCTCCAAGGTTAGTACCAGAAGTATTAAAGGCTTTACGCGGCATCGATGTAACTAACATACATACAGCGCCTGAGAAAATACAGCAGTACTTTTTACAGGAGTGGAGCAGACGGATAAATACGCAGGACTTGTTGGCCACTGGGCCAAAACATTCCGGCATTATATCAGAAAGGCTTACTTTAGCACCGCATCAAGAACTCGGCAGAGAACTAGCATGGATGTATGACAAGTATGCCTTTTTCTTTGATACACGAACTGGTAAGACACCTTTATCGCTGGCTATCATTCATGATGATATACTTCGCCACCCCTCTAATAGATGGCTTGTAGTTTGTCCACTGATTTTAATTGAGAATGCCTGGCTAGAAGATAGCGAAAAGTTCTTTCCTGAAATACCTACAATAAATTGCCACGCCGCCACTAAGGCTAAGCGAATTACGGCTATGAGTAAGCCAGCAAATATATACATAACTAACACAGAATCTTTCATCAGCTATCGCACTTACTTTGATGAGATGGGCTTTACCGGCTGCTTTGTAGATGAGAGCTCTGATATGAAAAGTAACAAATCTAAGGTTAGCCAAGAGCTGGTTGACTTTGCTCAAACTCTGAAAAGATTTTACTTATTGTCAGGAACACCTGCTCCAAACGGCGAATATGAGTACTATATGCAAATGCGTGCTGTTGACTTTTATGCTTGGCAAAGCAGCTATACGCAGTTCAAAGAACATTATTTCGTAAACCTATCCTATAACCCACAGTATGAAAAACTCGCACTGCGGCCTGATATGAAAGATGAGCTATTTGCTAAGATTAAGGAAAGCGCTATATTCATTGATAAAGCCGATGTATTAGACTTACCCGGGCGAGAGTTTTATCCTGTAGAGTATGATATGCCTACAGAACTTATGAAGCATTACAGAAAGCTCAAGAATGACTTGTATGTTGAACTTCAAAATGGTACTGTGTCTGACTTTGAGAATTTAGTAAAAATTACGGCCGCAAGCACTGGAGCAAAGCTTAACAAGCTAAACCAGGTTTCTTCTGGTTTTATAATGGATACAAAAGCTGCAAAGGAGAATAAGTTTTATGATACAGATAACCCTGAATGGTATCTGCTGGATGATTGGCGGTTTAAGGCGCTAAAAGACTTGCTTGAAAGACCTGACATAAAGGATGAACAGGTAATAATTTGGGCTAATTACCATCGCGAGTTTGAACTAATAAAAGAACTATTAGGGGCAGACAAATGTGGCTTTGTTTATGGTAAAGTATCTTTAGCAGAGAAAAATAAGTCTATTAGAGGTTTTAAGGATAGAAGTATTAAATACTTAGTCGCTAATCCTGCTTCTGCAGATAAAGGCTTGACATTAACTAACTGCCATATAAGCATATACTTCAGCTTAAACTGGTCGTATGAATTATTCAAACAGTCTTATGACCGTATCTATGCTGATAAGAAGTTCCAGCCGCATTTCTGTAGGTACTATATTATGCTTGCTAAAGGTACAATTGATGAGATTCTATACAACGATGTTTTAGCCGGCAAAGGTGCCGCAAGTTATGCAGTGCTTAATCACTTAAAACCGGAGGTAATAGCTGATGAAGCAGCCAAGCGATAAAGTATACAAAGAAGAGTCAACCCTGGTATCCAAGGTAAAAGACTGGCTAGAGCCGCAGGAGCGCAGCGGCATTAAGCTACTTCGTATCTGTGACCGATACACCATGGGGTACTCAGATTTCTTTATCAATGCAAGAGGGCGGTTTGTAGTTGCCGAGCTTAAGGATGACATTGGTACTGCGACGCCGCATCAGGAACAGTTTATTGAAGAGATGCAGCGCTGCGGCGCCGTAGGCGGTATCTGTAGGTCTGTTAAAGATGTAGCTGATTTAATTGACAAAGCACTCTACTGTACCTGTGAGCACGAGCACAATACATTCGATACTTACTGCTATGTGTGCGGTAAGCTTATACGCAAAAGCACAGATAATATGCCGTAAAATGCAGCATTTACTTTTTCTCAATTATATGATATAATATTAATAGAATAATAAAGGAGGTAGTCTACATGCCTGATTTGAACAGTATCATTGAAGATAACATCGGCCTCATTAAGGCACAGCTTAAGAAGCTAAATTTAGCATATGACCCAGAGGCCGAAAGCATTGGCTATGAAGCGCTTTACAATGCAGTTATCTCTTTTGATGCTGACAAAGGGTATAGACTATCTACCTACGCAACATGCTGTATCTACAATGCTTTAGGCTCTTACATACGTTCGATAAATAAGAAGCGGCAACTTGAGATAGTATCGTACCATAATATAGCGTATGTAGACGATAATACTGTACATGACTTCTTAGATGTCTTATCTGATAACACTTCTGTAGAGCATGACTATTTACAAGCAGAGCTGTGCGCTAAAGTACGCACAGCTTATGACGAGGCGTATAATTGCTTGACAAACGAAAAGCACAAAGCTATCGTTTTACTATGGTATGAGTCAGACTATACTATAACAAATAAGGAGGTGGCGCGACAAGTTGGAGTCTCTCAGCCATATGTCAATCAAGTTATAAATACATTCAAAGCTTCATTACGAAAAAGATTGGAGGACTATTATTATGCTTGAAGCAGCAAAAGTAATTTCGCTTATTCAGCGTACTTCCGGGTACAATGATAAGTTGTACTTACTGAAGAAAAATGAGAATGTTCCAGGTGTCAAAGATATTCTTCGTTTTATCTACAACCCGTACCATAAGACTGGAATATCAACAGCAAAGCTTAATAAAGCACTAGCCTTTGCCCAGGCTCGCGGCAGTTATGTTATGGGCAATGAACCATTTGTCTCTTACCAAGAGATGATTAAGTATCTGAAGAAATACAACACAGGGTCTGATGCAGATTTATCAATGGCGGCACGTTTCATTAACTGCACCAAAGGTATGTATGAGTCAGACGTTAAGAACACCTTTGTAGACTTAGACACAGTGCTTATGGTTGCAAAGGCCATCATCACACAGGACCTACAGATAGGTGTTACCGTAAAGTCTCTTAACACGGTGTATGGTGAGGGATTCATCCCTACTGTCGGCTGCATGCTTGGCACAAAGATTGGTGATGTGCCGAGCCACAAGGTTAAGTGGCCCTGTATCGTTACTGAGAAATTGGACGGTATACGCCGTATACTAATTAAGGAAAACGGTGTCTGTAGGTTTTACAGCAGAAGCGGACATCTGGATACCGGTCTGGTTGAACTTGAGGAAGAGGCAAGATACTTGCCTGATAACCGTGTCTATGATGGCGAGCTTCTTGCTAAAGGAACCTTTGTAGATAGCATAGCGCTTCGCCAGGCTACAAACTCTATTGCTAATCAAAAAGGTGTTAAGCATGGACTAACATTCAATGTTTTTGACATGCTGCCCATTGAGGAGTTTTACGCCGGCAAATCAGATGATTCTGCAAGAGTCCGCAAAATACTACTGGCAGCAACATTCATGGATGAGTCAATTCAGTACCTTTTTGACGATGACAACGACTGGCCGAAGTATATAGCTAGTTATGGCACACACAAAGCTATGTCTTTTATTCGGTCTGTGCCTATCCTTGGTTTCGTAAAGAACTTGACCGATGTTGACCCAATAGTTGCTTCCATCTGGGCGCGCGGCGGTGAAGGTGTTATGCTTAACACAGCCGACGGTTTTTACGAGATTAAGCGGTCAAAAAGCTTGCTTAAAGTCAAGCACACAGAAGAAGCAGTACTTACTGTAGTGGACCTCATCGAAGGTACAGGTAAGTACGAAGATATGCTTGGCGCCGTGGTTGTTGAATACAAAGGCAATAAACTCGGTGTTGGCTCTGGTTTTGATGACGCACAGCGATATGAAATCTGGAACAACCCAGATAAGTACATCGGAAAGAAGATTGAGGTTGATACCTTTGGTGAGTCAAGAAATCAGCAAGGTGCTGTATCTTTGAATTGCCCAATCTTTAAGAGGTTTGTTGGCCATGAAGAATAGCTACAGACTTTGTGAAGTCAAAGGCAAGATATGCTACTTTCATGGCTGGGAGCACAAGTCTAGACTGGTTGATGCTTCGCCAATGATTGGTGGGCATCCCGGCGGCTTAGTCGAACAACACCTTGCTATTGTGGAGTATCCTGATGGATGCATACACGAATGTTACCCAGATGAAGTACGTTTCTGTGATGAAACTCATTGCTTCCTTTCAGCTATGGAAGAGCATTACGCTAAAAAGGAGGCAAACAAATGACATGTAACTTTTGTGATGGACAGTGTGCCTGTCATATTAGCCCACCCTGTAGGTTCTGTGAGTCTCATATTCATTGTGAGATATGTGGCCAGCTTGTATGTGCCGATAAAGCTGTCGAGCTACGTGACAATACAGACAACTCTAGCATTTTAGTCTGTCCAGATTGTGCAGAAGGAGGTCCAGAGTTATAATGGCTGGATTAAATGGTCGAATGATTTTTGAACAGCAGCGCCGCCCCGCTACCGTAAAGGTTAACGCTTATTGGGCCAGGCGCCATGATATACCCGCCGAAGTAACGCCGTGCCATGTCCTTGGTATTTTCCAGGACTCTTCAGAAGATGGCGCGTATCCGGTCGCAGTCTGCGAACTTAATGATGGCAGAGTTTTATCTGCAGCTCCTGAAGAGGTTCAGTTTGTAGATACAAAGGAAGGAGCGATAGTAGAATGAAATATGCAGTTTTAGTCGTTGCGCTTTTATGCGCATTAATCACTACTTGCCAGGCCACAACTACAAAGCAGGCTTTAAGCAAGTTTGACAAAACACTGTTCTTAATCTTTAGCGTGCTGTTTCTGGTAATAGCCATCAGCATGTTTGTGGGAGGTATCATCTAATGCTTGTTATTGCTATTGATGGGGCCTGCCGCCGCAATGGGAAGCCAAACTGCGTTTCAGCCGGAGGCACCTTTGTAATGCGCTACAGAGGTGAGACTCTTGTAGATACTTGTATCTATACTAACTATGAAGTGCAATCTACAAATCAGCGCGGTGAGCTTCTGGCCTTACTTACCGCCCTGGATAAGATTTGGCTAGCAAAAGAATCCGCCCAGGTTATTACAGATTCTGAGTATCTGTTTAATACCATGACTAAGGAGTGGTACAATAACTGGGCTAAGAAGGGTTGGATAACTGCTCTTGGTGAACCCGTCAAAAACAAGGATATATGGCTTGAGATTATGCATGCTTATGAGAAATGCGAGAGTGCTGGTCTTGAAGTAACTTTTTACCACATCAAAGGCCATACCATTTCTTTTGGCAAAGTAACTGCGCAGAAGCTACTGGCTGCCGATACATCCGGTTTTGCTCTATACTCTGCAATAGCAGACAAAGTCCGTACCGTGCAGCTTAAAGAAGGTATGTATGACAAGATATGTGAGTTGTCGTTGAAGAACAACGGCTTCGAGCTGGAAGGGCCGATACTGCAAAGGTTTATCGTAACTAATACAGTCGCCGATGCTGTAGCTACCAAATGTGTAGAGGCAGCAGACGCTCTTATGTAAAAGAAGCGACCGTAAAATGCGGTATTTACTTTTTCCTTGTTATATGATATAATATGTATATAAGGGTATCATAGCCTTATAAATAATTGAAAGGAGCTACATACTATGAGCGAAGAAAAAGCCTTGGCAAAGAAAAGCGAGGAGGCGCTCGCAGCACAGACCGAAACACCGATGGGATTTGAGGACGAAGATTCTGGTGATATGATTATCCCTCGTGTCAAAGTCGTGCAAACCCTGAGCCCTGAGCGAAAGGATGGTTCTGCTACTGAGGGCGATATCATCAATTCGCTTACCAAAGACAAGCTCAATGGCAAAGTTTTCATCCCAGTATTCAAGTTCAACAACAATGTCGACTGGCGTGACCGGTCTGACGGCGGCGGTATTAAATGTATCGCAAGAGACGGCAAAGTAGGTATTGCATCCGATGGAACCCAGCTGTTATGTGCATCCTGTAAGCGTTGCGAGTTCGATAACACTAAGCAGGGCAAGGAGGCAGTTCCGAAGTGCACAAAGTATATTAATTTCTTCGGGTTCTTTGCCGGCGAGCGTATCCCCATCATTTTGAGCTTTGCCAAGACCAGCTACAATGAAGGCAAAAAGCTCTACAGCCTGGCCAAGGTCACCATGCAAAACATGTGGAACTATGGCTATACTCTGAATGAGAAGCTGCAGGCTAAAAACGGCAATGAGTGGTTCATTTGTGTGCCTTCTCCTGCCGGCGCCACTGAGGCGGCAGACCGCGAGTTCGGTTTGGCATTGTTCAAGATGTATCGGTCTACCATCCAGAACGTTGCATACGATATGGATGATACCAGCTCTGATGAGACTTCCACTGTAAACACGGACGCGGCTGAATTTTAATCAGCAAAGCGCGGCGGCAATAAACCGCCGCCGCGCTATCTTTGTGAAGGGTGGTGAGTCTCATACGTTGGAAGCAGATAGTTGGTACGAAGTACAGACTTAGCGATACAGGGCTAGTACAAAATACACTGACTAAAAAATATCTGGCACCAAATAGCTTTAAGTATCCTGTTGTACGCCTATGTACAAATGGTATTGTTACAACATATGCTTTACACAGATTAGTAGCTGAATACTTTGTACCTAACCCAAATAATCTTCCGCTAGTTTTGCACAAAGACAGTAATACTAAGCATTACTTTGCAAGTAATCTTTGCTGGGGAACTTATGAAGATAATATACAAGCAGCGATACAAGATGGTATAAACAATCAAGGCCACAAGGTTGGCGTATCTTTTAACGGTAAATTAATGTACACGTATGACTCACTCAGTGCCGCAGCAAAAGCGTTAGGTCTCGCGCATCCTACAAAAGGCGGTGCAACACATGTCAAAGAAGCTTGTGAGGGCCGAGTAAAAACTCTTAAAGGTTTTAGCTTCTCATATATTGAGGAGGCTGAGCAATGAGGTGGAGCGATTACACTAACAGGATACTAGCGGAAGTTGATAACGAGACATTCTATATGAGTATCCTAACAAACGTCCAGCGCAGAGGCCAAGAGGTCAAAGCTGAGTGCCCCTTCAAGCATCTACATGAGTCTCAATCAGACAACAATCCTTCACTTACAGTCAATCTCAGTAAAGGCGTTTATTACTGCAACACATGTCACTCAAAAGGTAATATACATACAATGCTGCGATATCTGGAAGGATTGTCAAATGAAGAAGCTTGGTTTAAGTTAGGTGACGGCCTAAATATACCAAGACCAGATGGTACAAGACCTGCAAGACCAGATATTGACCCTGGTCTTGCACAAGAGTACCACAGAGCTCTAATGGACTTGACGGGGCCAATACGCGATGTACTACGTGACCGACGCGGTTTGACAGATGAAACATTACGGGCGTTCAAACTTGGCTGGGATGGTGACAGAATTACTATTCCAGTATACGATGAATTCAATGTGCTTGTTAACTTCCGCAGATACAAGTGGAACTCTACAGACGACCAATGGAAAGTCCTTAACTATGTTGATGAATACGAGAATACCTATGGTGAAGTGCGTATTTTTGGATTAGACAGAGTAATGGACGAGTCAGTAGATTATGTAGTTTGGTGCGAAGGTGAAATGGACCGTATATGCTGTGAGCAGCATGGTTTTCCTACAGCATGTGCTACAAGCGGAGCAGGTACATGGAAGGCAGATTGGACGCGGTTATTCAGAAACAAAAAGAAAGTGTACATAGCTCAGGACAATGATGAAGCTGGTCGTATAGCTACACAGAAGTTATGTGAGAAGCTGTATCGCGTTGTAGATGTGTACACACTTGTATGGCCGGAACATTTTCCGGTCAAAGGTGACATTACGGACTTCTTTACGAAGTGTAACCAAAGCAGCGATGATTTTCAGATATTGCTTGATAATGCTGTACAATATGTTGACGCAGCTATGGCTGATGAACGTGTTGCTGACGAGGCAGAAGCACAAGAAGTCCATCTAGCAAACAGTGCCGAGGCTTCACTAGAAGGCAAGCGTTTACGCGTGCCTGTCATGGTAAGTGGCAAAGATAACACACCATTTCTTTGTCCAAAGCAAATAAAGATTACTTGTGGCGACGCAGCTGATGGTGATAGTAAACGTTGTGTCAATTGCGGCCTAGCAGTTAACGCAGGCGAGATTATTGCTACACTGCGCCCCACCGACAAAAACTTGATGAAACTAATCAAGTGTACTGATAAGCAGCAACGCGCAGTACTGTTTGACATGTATAACATTAACCAGCGCTGTGACCGTTGTAAGCTTGAAATCAGTGAGTACATGAATATTGAGGAACTTAGATTAATTCCTAAAGCTGATGCAAACTTTGGCTTCTCAAAAGAGCATGAGTATGTAGTTCGTACGGGCTACTACATAGGCAGCAATCTTAAGACCAACAAACGGTACACAATGGCGGGTAACATGTACGCTGACCCGCTAACGCAATATGCAACTTATATCTTTGATAAAGCATATCCAGAAAAAGACCTTATCAGCGACTTTGAATTGAATGAAGAAACCTTAGCATATCTGAATCTTTTTAGATGTAGAGAAGGCCAAAGCATTCATGATAAGTTTGATGAAATCCACAAAGACTTAGAGCGCAATGTGACGTATGTATGGGAACG
>Ga0172381_10006320_pt1 | contig 11880 bp, 26 predicted proteins | sample Leawel6488metaG_FD_119754 | JGI IMG/M metagenome (GOLD analysis project Ga0172381, IMG submission 119754) | Leachate microbial communities from a municipal landfill in Southern Ontario, Canada - Leachate well 64-88 metaG | ecosystem: Engineered > Solid waste > Landfill > Unclassified | place...
TAAAGATACATCTAAGTTTGATGAAATAGATCGGATGGTCGAGGAATGGATCACACCTTCCAGGAAGCGTAGGGTTGATAAGAATAAAGACTAATCCATGTTTGCCCCGGATATGGCACTAAACTATGACCTAAAGCGCTTTAGGGAACTAAGGGACCATTTGGGAATAGCCGAAGCTATTCCTATCATCTCGATTATAGGCCCGGGCAGGCCGGTAAACTGCGTCCTATATTACCTCCGTTCAAATCAATGGTGGTACAATGGTTTGAACCTAGATTAGGTTGGGGTAATCATTCCCCTCCTAACTAGATTGTTCAAATGATGTATATCGTTACAGATGAACTAAAGTCTCTCAGATTCAAGAGTTACACGCCTTTTGAATATGTAGGAATACGACTTTGATTTATACGTCATCTCCTTGACGTACTAATCTTTTTATGGACCCTTCTTCGGTTTATAAAGGGACCGGACCAGGATTGGTTTAATCACCATCCTCGCCGGTTATCCCTTTAAAGGGATTGGAAAAAGTGCGTTCACTGCACTAAAGAGTATATGGATTGATTGCGAACTTTGCTAAGTTCAATATGAAACACGGCTGGGAGATCTTGTTCTCCCGGGTCATCATGTGTAAAAGGGAGGGATAAGATGAAGAAAGACCCGTTTAGAATAATATTAGAAGATGACCATGAACTAGCAGATATAATGTTAGAAGTACAACGATTTGTCAGAGCAAATGGATATAAAGGATTAACAGCACAACAAGGACTAGACTTTCTAATCTATAATGGAATACGTGAATTATATGGTAAGAAAGTAGCAGATATCATGCTATTAGGGTATATGTAAAAGGTGATAAACGATGAAGAAAATGAATTTAAAACATGGAAAAAGATATGGAACTAATATATTAAGAGCAGATACAAAGGAATTTCAAGAATTAGGAACTATGGTAATAATAGTTCGTAAAGATAAATAAAAACATAGGAGAAATAACATATGAATAGTAAAACTATAGAAAATTTAGAAAGAATAGCAAAAAAATATCCCAAGCTGGGACTAAAATATACAACTCATAATATGAATAAGAAGAACCATGATCATGTAGATTTTGGATTCTTTGATGTAGCAGTAGGAAAAACATCTGGAAATTTAATGAGCCCATTAGGATTTGGTAATTTCGGAAGTGTAAGATTAACACCAGATTTCCAGGAATATGTAAATGAATTATTTGAAGAAGCTTGTAAATTAGAAAAGGAATTATATAAAAGTAGACCACGACATAGTACACGTTTAATTAACGATAAAGATTTAAGTGTACCAAAACGTGTATTTGATATATTAGATAGTGATGAACATCGTAGTATGGTTTTTGATCCAAAAAATTATGATGTACTAGTTTTATCTAGAAATCATATTATATCAGATAATCAGATAGAAGAATTAAATAAAGTCTTTAATAGTATTATTCGAAGTAAAAAAATGGTGGATGTGTTATAAATGAAACAAGCAATATCACTTCGAATAAATACCGAAACAATTGAATGTTTAAGTAAATGGTATAGACGTGACTACCCAGAAGGCGGGAAAACATTCAGTGCATGGATAGAAGATGAATTATTAACATATTTCACCCAAAGAAGAATGGAAGAGGGTGTTTAATATGAGTGATATAATATTTCATGATGGATATGCATTAGAATTAGATGCAACAGAAAAAAATACATATTACCAATTCATAACAGATGAAGGGAAAAAGGGTAAAAGATTTCCTAGTAAAGATGATCCAAGAAGTCTAGGGAAAACAAGTAAACCAGGAAAAGAAATATGGAATCATATACAAGAACCTGGAATTGATGTAGAAAAGAAGTTTGAACAAATCTTAATATTAATTGGTGATTTGCGTGAGGAAATATTAGATGCAAAAAATCAATGTGTTGAAGATGTAGAGAATATGGCAGAAAGTGTTAGAAATGATAGAATTGCAGAAGGATATGATGAACTAGGATGCACAGATAATCCACTATTATGGATAGCAAATGAAATGGATTGGTTTGGAGCAGATGAAAGGTTAAATATAATGTATGCATGGTTAGCATTCTGTAGTCAAGTTATACTAAAAGAACCAATATCAGTAATAGGTATAGGTGAGGGTGGTAGTGGTAAAACCCATGTAATTGAGGCTGGTTTAAGTAATATACCGGAAGAATTTATAATAGTAATTAAACAAGCAACAGAAGCGGCACTTCTTGCATTTGCAGATGAAGACCCATATTACTTTGATGGAAAAATAGTAAATATTGGAGATATGGGTGGCCGAGATGACCATGATGAAGCACAAAACTTCAAAAATGCAATGAAAGAACTACAAACAGATGCATATTACAGTCGTATAAAACAAGTACCCGACCATGAAAATCAATATGTGAATAAGTTATATGAATTACACGGTAAGCCATGTATAACTTACACAAATGTACCTGGACATGACTATGATGACCAGGAAATCAGTAGGAGTTTGTTCATAAAACCACAAACCAACAATGATCGCGAAGTTGAAATATTTAAACAATTACATAGACAAAAGAATACATTGTTCAGTAGACAAATAGAAGAACATGAAGAATCAAAAAGGATTATACAAAACATGGTATATGCATTAAGAGATAGAATGCATGATGTAAGTATATACAACCCATTTGGTGGATTTATGAGTAACTTCTTAGCAGGTAGTGCATATAAGAAAAGAGATACTGATAAGTTTGATGGAATACTACGTGTAATAACTGCAATTAATGGGTATGATAGACCAATATTCGAATATCAAGGTGGGAAAGTATTATTTACCACAGTTGAAGATATCAAAATATTCATCGATATATTACAAAAGTATTGGCAAAGTATTATCAGTAACTTAACACCAGGTGCAATAGATTTATATGAAGTTATAGAAGACACATATAATGGATTAGAAGATGTGGAGTTCACAGTACAAAAAGTTGTTAAACTTCCAGGACATAGTCTTAAGAAGCGTGCAGTACAAAAATATATGAGTGAATTAAATGGAGCAGGTGTATTATCAGTACTTAGTAGTGGTCAGGGAGTAGCAGCAACATATAAATTCGAGACAACATTACGTGGAACAAATGAAATCAAAAATATAGAATTGAATTGGATGGATAAAATTGCAATGACAGGATATGGTATAGATGAGGATGATAGTGAATTCTATAATAGTTTATTCACAACTTATGATATACCTATAACAAGTCAATTGGATGTTCCTCCAATGTGGTCTAAGGGTGCGCATAACCGCGCACCGTCTAAATCTGAGAGTGGAAAAATGGATGATATGAAAAAGACTGGACAAGAGTGTCTGGTTTAGGTATCATTATTTTCTTTTCTCAGAGGTATATGTATATAGATGTATAGAGGTGTGCCACCTCACCCAGTATATGTGGGCCGCGCCGTCATGCCCCACGTAGGTGCGTATTGCAAAGGTGGGATAGTAAATATTTATTCTTTTATATATCATATACACACCTGTGTTACCATACATATACCTCTGGAAAGATGGTTTTTATGCTATGATTTTAAGACTTGATTATGTTTTGATTAAAGAATGGCTTGATTATGTTGATTTATAGATGCTCGTGCGCGGTTATGCGCGGTGAAAAAATATTGAATATGGGGGGGGGTTGAAACTAAACCTATGTATGTGTTATGCTAAGAGTGTCACCTTTTGGGTTACACCTATATAAGTGATTGCTTATATAGATATATGATGTGATATGGTGGATATGATGTGATATGGTGGATATGGTATTGATCAGTTAACCAATTTACAACATTGCCTGGATTGATTAGATACGACTGTAGCATACGATAAAGGGCTATAAAGTAAATATTCACCCAGACATATAGGGGACTGGAGAACGCTTATTTGATTTCGTATGAGATACGTATGATACATGTATGAGCGTGCTATAAGATACCTATGTTGTATGTGTAGTGCATGTTTAAGCATACTCTCTTACAACATCATATGACATGTTACATTGCATATTGAGTATGGTGTCTCCGATTGATTATGAACATGCACAAACAATGGATAGTTGAACAGTTAACTGATAGTATATAAGTAATAGATATATATGTTGAACAATAATATAATGAGGTAGATGATTATGGATATAACAGAATATAGAAGTAGATTAAGACTACAACTAATAGATGCATTGGATGATATGACTGCAGTACATCGAAGCAAATGTAATGCAGATGCAATCAAAGAGAAACGATTAGCAATCGACAGACGTATCATAACAATACAGAAAGAGTTAGAACGAATAGGAGAAGATGAAGATGGCGAAGAAGAAACAGAAGTCATACACATTCGATAGTCCATTAGCATTAATGAAGTATGATATGGGTCCCAGTAGATACATACCAGGCAAACACTTAGACTATATTAACAATGAACTAATGAAGTTAATCAATGGAGAGACAACACGTCTCTGTCTTATTCTACCACCCAGACATGGTAAGAGTACATTGATTAGTGTATACTTCCCTGCTTATTGTATGATGCAAGAGATGTTTAAGAACAGTCAGATAATGCAGATAAGTTATGCAAAAGGATTGGTTGAAGGATTCACAACAGAAGCACGTAACATTGTACAAGAGTATGGTCCATATGAATTAGATGATAGTGTACAACGTAAAGATGAATTCAAGTTAGCAAGACCCAATAGTGCTAAGTGTTTTAGTATGGGTGTACAGGGTGGAATCACAGGGAAAGGTGCCGATAGATATAATAGTTAGTTCTATTTATCCGGTTGATCCTTATCCTTGATGATTTGGTATCTGGTGTTGAGGAAGCAATGAATCCTGCTGCATTGAAGAAGTTGGTATCATGGTATGAAGGTACATTACTGTCACGTATTCATAAAGATGGACGTGTATTGTCTGTGGGTACAAGATGGGAGAAGGATGATATTATTGGAAGTATATTAGAAGAAGATGGTTGGACTGTGGTTAATCTTCCTGTTTATGCAGAAGAAGAAGATATTCTTGGGAGATCTCCTGGGGATGTGCTTTGGCCTGAACATCTTGATAAAGATTTTATTGAAGACAAAAGGAAGCGTATGGGTGAGTTTTGGTTTCAATGTGAATATATGAATAATCCTGTTCCATTAACTGGTAATATGATTAATCCAGATTTAATTAAACGATTCGACAGGACACAGAGTGTGAGATCTAATAAGGTTCGTATTATGTATGTGGATATGGCATTTACTGATGGTAACTTGAATCCTAGGGCTGATGAAACATGTATCACTATACTTGATTTTGATACTAATCAGTTCTATCTACAAAAACAGTATGCAGGAAGATGGAGTACTGACCAGTCTAAACAGGAGATGATGAAGGCCTTTAATTATTGGAAGCCTGACACTGCATTAATAGAAGAGGTATCAGCGTCGAAGATTATGATTAATGATATGATGGCACTTGGTTATCCTTTCCGTGGTTTTAATCCTGGTCAGGCTAAGAAGGAAGCACGTATTATGGAGTTAATACCATATATTGAGTCGGAGCGTTTATTATTTAAGTATGGTGAGGATTGGAGTGTGTTATTGGAACAGATTCGTGCATTTCCTATGGGTCGTATGGATGATAGGCTTGATAGTCTTTGGGGTGCAATTCATAATATTGCTAAGAGTTTAAATCCATTTACTAAGTGGGATGGACGTAATAGTAAATATGAACGTGCTGGTACAACACCTCCAAGTTTACAGGAACAGCCTAAACGTAGAGCTGGAAGGCCGGTGAGTAGTTATGGTAGTAGTAGGAGTGGATTTTAATGGCATGTATACCTCCACCTGGTGTGGTTAAAGATTTTGGATATATATTAATTAAACGGTCTAATATGGAACGTACACGTAGTAAAAAATATAGATTATTAAATCGTGCATTAGCATGGATTAAGAAACGGGGTAAATTGAGATGAAACTTATACCCTGTGATTTTATTGAAATTGCAATGCAATGGCCTGATGAGGCTGGTGCAAAAATATTTGAATATGACCGTAAAAAGCCATTATGGTATATGTTATATGATGAACTTTTACCGGTTGGTTTCTGTTGTTTAAGTGATCGTTGTCTGGACTATTATTATATTGATAAGAAGTTTAGACGTAAAGGTTATGGTACACATATGTGTGAGTTGATACTTAGATTGAATATTAAATATGTGTTTGCTCCTAATCCGATAACGTGTCATATATTAGAGGATAAGTTAAATTATAGATTAGAGGTTTTGGATTATGCACATAAGTTATATATTATACAGGAGGAGTTGTTAGAATGAGTTATGTAATATATGATGAGGATAGATATACTATGGAAGAGGATGGGTTTGTACATATTTATTGTAGAGGTGAAATTTATGAGGATGGTGATGGTCCTGTTCGTATTGGTAATTTATATGAGGATGGTACTATAAAATGGGATGGTGTGGGTTATGGATGGTTTGCTTTTAAGAGGGATCGTCTTGATAACTGAACTATTAATTGGGATAATAATTGGTTTGGAGTTGACATGGGTTTATCAGTTATATCGAAATAAACATGTGCGAAATACACATAAATTACATGTTTCCCCTATATCAATTAGTCCAGATATGTGTATAAAAGTTGATAAAAGGAGTGTGAAAGAATGACCATGCCTATTCGTGAAATGCCGTGGCATTTCAACCAGTTCAAGAAAGATGTATTAGATAGACGTTGGAGTATGGAACATATTGGTGATGAGTGTAGAAGATTCTTTATGGAAGAGTTTGGATACACAAAGTCACAGTTAGTTAGTTATACTGATGATTATATTCGTGTTAGGTTGGGACTGGGAGATTAATTTCTCTCGGTCCCATTTTTTTATTTCGAAAAATCTTAAACCGATAACTATATATGCTACGAAAACAATCTTTATTTACAAACATGTAAAGTGAAAGGCACCAAGACTCGGATTGACCGGGTGGAATATATGGGGTGTCAAAGTCCAAAACGATACGGGTCTGGTATCAGGTGGAACTCCGTAAAGACCCAACAATAAAAACTTAAAAGGTGATTGTAATGAGACCAATAGGTGAATTTGTTGGTAAAGAAATAAACTTCGTAGCAGAAGTAAGTGTTATCGGTGATAAAAACAAGCCATCAGTTGCTTGTATACAGAATGTTGATATAGAATGTGATGGAGACCAAATAGCAATAGATCATGTCTGGCTCCCACGGAAAGAAAATCCGGGCATAGTTAAAGTTGAAGATATGATTAAACCTGGACATGTTATAAATGGAAGAGCCCGTGTGGGTATATACATAAAACATGGTGGTAGAAAAGATTATAATATAGTTGATGCAAATGTGGAGGGATATGAATGAGCATAGAAAGTGTAATGATTAGTATAATGTTCGGTGCAATGATTGGATACTGGATTAAACAAGACCCAAGAAAGGTATGTATGATACAACAATGTAGATGGATTTCACAGAAAGAATGGGATGAGGTGTAAATTATGAATGATATAGAAGAAATAATCAAATGGGCTGAATGGATGGTTGAGAATAAACATGCAGTTGACCAACCAGATTGGAACTTTAATTAGGAGATGATATGATATGTTTGGAATTAAATACAAGGAATTTATAAAGAATATTAATAGGATTGTAGAGGAAGTTCAGGCTGCTGAGAAGTATGCCCGTGAATGTAGGAGGAAACCTTAAATGGGCTGTAGTATTAGTATTATACATGAAATACGTAATGAAGTACGTAAGGAAATTGACCGGGCCGAAGAGGAACGTCGTAGACAATATCGTAACCGTTGGATTCATGAGGAGGAATGATAGATTATATGGAACGTGATACTAAACAGGAACGTAAAGCTAGATGGTACAGGACGAAACGTTCTCGTGCAGATGTGTATCGTAAGGAACATTTATATATTAAAGATATAAGGGAGGCTTGATATTGCGAGAATTTCTACGTGAACCATACAATGAATATTCGAAATACCAATGGATAGGGGTTTTTGGTGCTAGTATATTATTAGTATCAATCATTATTCTTTATGGAACAATGCAGGATTCAGTATCATCTCCGGTGATTGGTACAAATAATTCATCGTTGGTGATGAATTCTAGTACTGGTACTGATGTAGGGAATGGAACCATCACTACCCCTACATCAATTACAAACAATGATGGTATTTCGGGTAGTTCACCAACAGTTCCAAAGACTAATTCAACTTTTTAATTTCATTTTTTGGTAAATGTTAAAAATGATAGATAGGTTTATATAGTATTAAAAAAGATCTCATGGAAGGGGTATATAAAAGAATCTGACATGATTAATCATGAATAATAGACCATCTTAAATCAAGAAAAGAAGCATGGAGAAGCCGAGTGCAATAAATTCTAATTAATTTGCAAATGTAGTTACAGCGATATATAATTGAGGAGGAAGAAAATATTCCTGCTCCATAGGGTCCATGGGGACCACGGGGATTTAGACCCCGAGGCCCGCTAAAAGCCCGGGTGGAGATTTAATTTGGAATGTTTTCAACCCATTGTCCCCCCGCCAAGGGGGTAAGCCTTAACTGCGCGTCTTGGCCTCCGCCACTGTCCAAGTGGAACGGGGTGTACCATTTTTGTACTATCCGTCACCCACTACAGTAGTCCCGGAGTCTGGAATCCATACTTCCAAACTGAATTACTTCAACGACCAAAACCCATAATACCAGAGCCTACCAACGTCTAAAGTAGGATGGTAACTTAGTATTCTATAATCTGCCCTTATGAGGGAGTGTCTCTGAGTATGGATTGCTTGAGAAAAATTACCACCAAATAATATTAAATGGAGGAATATAAAATGGGATATAAAGAAGAATTACGTAAAGAACTTAAATTAATGCATAAATTAGTTAAAGAAATGCATAGTTTAGTTAGAGTTAGATTATAAACTTTAACTATTTTTTGGAGAGTGATAATAGTGAAGCAATATCGTAAAGAACGTAAAATGAAGAAGGCTGAGCAAAGATTTTATGCAGCATTATATGAGGATGAATATTTAAATGATAAAACTAGAAAGGAAGACTGATAGATGATGAAAAAAGGAACTAAGAAATTTAAATGTAACTTATGTGGAAATGTTTGGTATGGAATAAGACGTACTAAATGTAAAGAATGTAATGAAGAACCACCAGAACCTATTCAATTGTGGGAAATGGTAGTAAATGGATTAGAAATATTTTCCAATGAAAATCCTGAAATACCAACTAAGAATCCTGGTAAAGCAACTAATCTTTTCCATGAAATAGATGAAAAGGTATATTTCCCAAAGAATCCAGCAAAATCAGCAGTGAAACCACCTAAACGTAATAATGTACTTAAAGGTATGATTGATATACGTGAACCTCATCTTGAATCGTTGATTAATAAAGCTGATGAAATTGTAGATTATATCAAATCATTTCCAGTGCATGGTAAAGATGAGAAGATTAAACCTAGAATACGTCTTGTAGATGAAGATAAACGTGAATCATATGAATTACCAGCAGTACCAAATCCACCAAAGGAATATCTTAACTTAAAGAATTCATGGTATATGGATGTTAAACCTGGAACTGTTGATAGAAGATATTGGGATATGATGAATACCCCTAGCCCAACTAGTAAATATACCTGGAAGAATGATGGTGAATATGGACCATATAAGTCAGTGAATAGTTTACCATCACCAAGTTTACCAGTACCAAATGAAGAACCATTAGAACCATTAAGTAAAGAACGATATAAAGCATGGTGGATGTATGATATGAAGCATGAAGAGATTGAACCTATGCATTATAGTAAGATGGTAGATGCAAATATGGGAGGTATAGCTAAAGTTATACGTAGTGGTATAATATATAGATTGATTGGTAAGAAGAAATGGAATGAACGTAAAGCATATTATAGTATGCTTGATTCTCCATTTTATTAAATTTTTTGTGGTGATCTGAATGAAAAAATGTTTATTTTGTAAAATTGAATATGTACCAAAAAGTCCTAATCAAAAGTATTGTTGTAAAAAATGTGCATATGAATCCAAAAAAGTTCCAGATGAACCAGATGATATTTATAAATCAAATGATGAAAGGTTATTAGTCAAATGTGAAATTTGTGGGAAAAGGTTTAAATATAATCGAGATCAGAAATGTTGTAGTATTGAATGTAATAAAGAAAGAAATAGAATAATTAGAAAGAATCATTATCTTGAAAATAAAGAAAATATTTTATCCAAGATGAAAAAATACTATAAAGAAACTAGAGAAGATAGAATTAAATACCAAATTAAATGGCAAATTAATGAAGCATTTCCAAGAATGTTAAAGAAATTCCAAGAAAATGGGTTTAAATTTAGTTCTATTATTGAAATGAATAATGCTAGATGGTCTTGGGGAACTGCAGTTAAAGAACGTGACCATCAAAGTTGTCAGAGATGTGGAAGTACCATTGATATCAGAGCCCATCATATAATACCAGTAAGTCAGAATATCAAAGAAGCACTCAATATAGATAATGGTATAACCCTATGTAGTAAATGTCACGATATAGGCAATGAAGGCAGTATCCATAACGTATTTAAAGTTGAATATACTGTGGCTCAATTCTGGAAGTGGTTTGAATCATATGAACCAGAAGATGAAGAGTATATCTTATTAGATGAGTTTATGGATTAACTCCTCTCTTTTTTTGAAAAATTTCGAGTCGGAAGTATACTTCCGGTATAATATTAAACTCTCATATTTAATCTTTTAATTTAAAAACAATAAATTGTCGGATACTGAGAGTTATATAGAGACTTAATATAGTGTTTCTTATTTTCATATTTTCTAGCCTATGGTGAGGAACACTTTTATGGTATCTATCCTAGTGGAACAAGAAACCATATTCACAATGATATCTTCATATACGAAATCATAAACTAGATTGACCTTCCAGATGGTACGATGGGGTCTTCTTCGCAGTCTAGTCCCTGCTGCTGTGATATGGGACTTTCAACCTCACAAATATTCTCTTTTTTATTTTAAAGGGATAATTAGTCAGACATTAACAAAAGGAGTGATTTTAAATGCAACAGGAAAGTATTAAAGATATAAGAAAAACAATAAGATTCAACCATTATGATTATAAACGATTAAAGAAAATATCAGATGACCACCAAATAAGTTTCAGTGATTTGGTGCGTAATGCCATTCATATATTATTAAGAGAATATGAACAAAAAAGAGAGGAAGTGTGAGAAAATGGAACTAAAAGAAATAAATGGATTTGGAGTAAGAAATCAGACAATAATAGAAGTAGATGGAGAATTCTGGCTAAGAATCATCGGAAATGTTGGAGGAGTATTCTGGCTAAAACTATCAAGAGAAAAACCTAAACAAATCACATCAGAAGAAAAAAGACGTTTACAAGCAAAACTAGACCATATGGAAGAAGAAAAGAAACAACGTGAATACCAGGAAAAGATTAATCGTGAAATGGCTAAAGAAGCTGAACGAATTAAACGCGAAGGAGAAAGTAAACTCCAGGCATTTGCAAAGAAACTAACAGGTGGTAAATGATGGAAATAGTCTTATACCATACTGATGGAATAGATTTTGTATTAACAATTATAATAGAGGAATGATAATATATGACTGAAAAAAAGAAAAAGATTAGACCGATGTTTAATCCAACCGTAACCTTCTCTGAAGAAGAGTGGGAGGAAATTACCTGTGATACTCCAGATAGAAGGGCTGATGAATATGTAATGCAGAAAAGTAGTAAAGCAGAAGACTGGACTA
>Ga0172381_10006321_pt1 | contig 11879 bp, 11 predicted proteins | sample Leawel6488metaG_FD_119754 | JGI IMG/M metagenome (GOLD analysis project Ga0172381, IMG submission 119754) | Leachate microbial communities from a municipal landfill in Southern Ontario, Canada - Leachate well 64-88 metaG | ecosystem: Engineered > Solid waste > Landfill > Unclassified | place...
GAAATGGCTTACCTATATCATCAACAACATCAACGATACTAAGGCCGCCCAACTCAAAGAACTGCTCCCACAGTTTATAGATAAAACCCTGCTAACCTAAGATGGAGTTGGTAGGGCGGATACTGTTAGCAAGGTATTAAGTGCAGTAACTTTTAAGTCGGTTTCATTGGGAATATACAGAGGTTCTGCTGAAACTGATATAATCAACTTGCTAAAATTGTCAATTAAACTATCGTAACTTTGTTGTGAAACGGAAATATTTTTTTGTTCTTGTTCGATTAATATTTCTGCTCCCGGTACAGGTTCTCCTTGTGTTGTTTCGGGTGTATTAGTTTTTTTATTATCGGCACGTTTACCCTGAATTTTCCGGTTAATTGTCTTTGCATCATCAACTGTTTGTTTTGTTGCATCTGTAGCTTCGAGTGCATTTACTATTCGGGTACTAAACTTTTTGAGATTAGCAAAAGCGATTTCACGGGCATTAGTAGCATTGTCATAAGCCGTCTTTGTGGTTTTTACTGTTTGCAGAGAGTTTCTTGCAGTGGTAAAGAGTGTGTTCATTGCAACAGTCTTAATACTATTTTTTGTCGGATTGTAGGCGGTTCCGTAACCCGTGCAAAATGAGATTAAATCTTCAAAGTTTGCAACATTTTTTGCATGTCCTGTTTCTGATGTGCTTGTCATGTTATTAAATTTTAAGTTGATAATATTGAATTTAGTTTTCGTTTTGTAACTTCAATTAATTAAAATAAAAATCACCCGGTATTATTCCTGCAAGAAAGGAGTTAATTAATGTACCGTCTGATTTGTATCGGTAAATCTTACCTTTCTGAACATAGTCTATTGCATCGGCAACATATATAACTCCAGTATTTGGTTCGATGCCTATGCCGTAGAAATTCCTTGATCCTTCAACAATAAATGCATTATTGGGTAAACTTCCTGAGGCTATACTCATCCGATAAACGCCTTTGTTAAGAAAATACAACGTATCATTTGTTCCGTTAATATCTAACCGCCAGGGACTATCGGACAGGTTGGAAAATTGAAATGATTGCTCGACCTGTTTTGTTAATGGATTAATTCGGTAAAGACCTGCATAAATGCTGTTCGATTGTTTACCACTGCATAAAACCCAAAGTTTGCCGTTTTTATCTTCTTTGATTGAATTGGAGCCATAAGAAACCTGCATGCTGTCTTCCAAAACATCAGTTGATGTATTAATTACATAAATTTTATCACGATACTGATTTGTAACAAATGCTTTCCCATAAGATAATGCAAGTTCTTCAGTCCATCCTGCACAGGGGATATTTCCAGTTATTGTATTAGTGCTTAAATTTACTATTGCAACAGAGTTAGCATACAAATCAGTTACATACGCCTTGCTATTACTGACAGGAAGAAAATATCGAGGTGAAGTGAACCCGCTTATTGTGGCAGATGTAACAAAAGATAAAGGATTTACAACAACGACTTTCCCTGAATTATTAACTACTATATAAGCTTTACCATTGAATAAACACATGGACTGACAAACATCACCCAAGGAGACACCATTAGCAGGTTGATATAAATCTTCGGTTACTGTTGCTGTTGAAATATCGTAATAACTGACTTTAGCATTCCCAAACTGAAAATTTCCTTCATTGGTTATAAATACACCCCCGCTATTTCCAATTGAAATTTGCGGATCAGGATTATCCTCCGGCTTGTCCTTACGGCAAGAAACTGTAAATACAATTAGTGTAAAAAACAGGTACTTAAAAAATCTATTCATTGCTTATAATTATTTTTTGAACTGCAATTCCGTTTTGGGTTTCCAATTTTAAAAAGTAAAGGCCATTGTTTGCATTTATACCGGAGATTTCAACTGTTTGCCACCCTTGTATGTAATTTGATTTTTTCTCCATATAAACGCTTTTTCCTGTTATATCAATTATTTCAATAATAACATCAGAACTCTTATCGAGAAAGAATTGAATGACTGCTTTATCTTTAACGGGGTTAGGAAATACACTCAGCTTAGCTTTTGCAGCGAACAACTCATTTATACCTGTAACCTGATTTATTACACCGACAGCATCTAAATCAAAACCGCTTGAGGCAAAAGGGGTATTCCATGGGTCATTTATCTTGTGTCCGTATTGATCGTAGCAGGCATAGGCATTTTGAATGCAACCAACCACATCAATAATTTTTATGTGTGTAATATTGTTTACATCCAATCCGCTTTGCCCTGTCAACTCCTGCAAGTCAAAAGGTGTCCCATACAATGCTCTGTATTTACCGGCAAGGTTATTAATTTTAGTGGCATCAACGATGCCAAAACCGTCAACCTGAGAAGTGTCCTGAGTATTAGAAGTAGCCGGAAACCGAAAATAATTAATGCCATCAGAACTCACTTCCACAAAAGCTAATTCCAGAAAAGTATCACTGAAACTGTTCTCAAATACGGCAAAATCCCATCCCGACCCGTTTTTAATGGGATTAGTAAAAGTTAATATGGCAGAGCCACCATCACCTAAGCTAACTAAGCCATTTTCACCTGCCTTGCCCAATGCCATGGTGCTGTCACCATAGGAAGCATATCCGAGAGATGGATTTGATATGTCCTGATAACCTCTAATGATGGTACATCCGCTTGCCCATGACACAATAAAAGAGCTATCCTTATATATAGCCGTTGAACCGGGTTGTCCGGCAGGCGGAGCAAACTGAGCATTTGCGACAGTAGCACAATTGCCCAGTATTAGAAATAAAATAATCTTTCTCATTCTTTGACAAAGTGCTTTGAGTAATTGAATTTTTCACCCGCCACAACTACTGTGTAAAAACCGTTCGGTAACTGATGAACAGGAATTTGTAAGGTTTTTGAAGTTGTATTTTCACTTACTAACAATTTACCGGTTGCATCAATAATTTTTATGGTCGTGTTTTTTTCGTTAGAATTATTCAATGTAATATTAATAAAATCAGTAGCGGGGTTAGGATAAATCAGAATATTGGCAGACTGTTGATAATCGGCAATTGATGTAGTATTCACAGCAGCTGTTGGATAGCCAGGTCTTATCACAGGAGCGAAGTTCATATAAGAACAACCGAATAAATCGCCATTGCCCAAGGTTGTGCTTATTCCCATATTCATATCCCAGTTCCCTAAATTAGTTGCACTCCACGTGCCCCAATAATCAGGACTTCCACCAATACCGGAATGTGTCTTGTAAGTAATATCATTCAGAAAACCAGAACTAATTGCTATGGTTAGACTTGGATCGGCAACATCTATGTCATTTAACATTTGCTGTGCGGTTACTGTACCTGAATGCAGGTAGCCCCAAGCATAAGAAGAAGTCCCCGAGCCATCAAGAAAATCTATTACAAGCAGGGTTGTGTCTGTACCTGCACCAAGCCAAAAGGTTACATCTTGAGATTTAAAATAGAAAGGATTAAAGGCAGGAATTGGCTCACCGGGCGCTAACGCAGGACTAAAGTCAGTAAAAGCACAACCAAACCAGTCACCGTTGGAAAGAGATGCTGATATACCTCCATTCATTGTCAAAGTTGCGATGCTACTGCCGCTCCATGTTGACCAATAAAAGCCGCCTGTTCCTCCAATGCCTGAATGAGAACCATAAACAATATCATTAAGGAAACCGCCGCCGATAGCCACCGAAAGATTAATATCTGCTGCTGCAACAGCATTTAGCATGTCTTGACCTGTTGCACCGGAATTGTGCAGATAGCCCCAAGCATAAGATGTATCCCAAGTTGCATCGTGAAAATCAACAACAAGTATTGATGTATCAGGGTCTGTTCCGACCCAGTATTTAACATCTGAGATTGTGAATTGAGCTTTTACCGAAAAGCTTTGTGCAACAAGCAGCCCTATCGCTGCCAAAAAAACAAGTACTCTTTTTTTCATTTTTACTTTTTTTAATTGTTAATATTAGGTTTATTAAATTGTATTGAAATTCCTGTTTGATAATTTCTTAATGGCATTGCCCTGTTAAGGATAACCTGATATTGTTCATTGAATATATTATAGACCGCTGCGAATAAGCTGAAAGTAATTTTTTTGACAGTTATTTTGTACGACAAATACAGATTTGAATTCCAATAGGGTTTCAGATACTCGGTATTATCGGTTGAAGTATAGCGGTATCCCGTATAACTTTGATTGAAACAAAGGAAAAAATCTTTATATTCCACTGAAAATTTCCCATGACCGCTATACATTGGCACGTATATAAGTTGTTTCCCCAAAGCGGCATCGTTGTCTGTTTTTGCCTTTTGATTTGTTGAGACTACGTAATTTGTAATCAAACCGATTTTTAGTTTTACTTTTTTAATTTGAAAGCCCAATTCGGAACGAGTTTCGGAACCCCTGCTCCAAACTTCCATTATATTTTGCGGACTCCAATAACTTTGACCCGGAAGCCACAAAATCCAATTATTCATGTTTCTGTTAAAAATTGTAGGTTCAAATAGAAAATTTATTCTTTCATTTTTTGAAATAAGTTTTACTAATAATCCTATCTCTTCACTAAATCCACTTTCAGGCAACAGATTAGGATTTCCACCCGGAACCCAGTACAAATCGTTATAAGTTGGAGAGCGGTATACTCTTGCAACATTACATTTTGCAGATAACCATTTCAGGAAAATGTATTCACTGCCAAAAGAAAAGGTAAAAGGAGAAAGGGTATTACCAGAGATTTCTTCTCTTCCCGAAAGAGTAGTTGAAAATTTATTATTATTTGAATTAAACCTATAGGAAATAAATAATGATGCTTTGTTTTGATGCGGCTTGTCGGGGTAACCATCAGATATAGCTTGGGTAAAATTGTTGTTTACACCTATATTCAAAAAATGATTTTTATGCAGTATTATTTTTGATTCAACTTCAGTAAAAAAGGTCTGTGAGCGGCTAAGTGCAGGATTCTCATAGGTATAATCGGAATATGCAATGTTCTCATCAAAATAAGCAGCTCTTGCAAACCAAAGAACATTTTTACCCATTCGCTGCCATTCAGAGGTAATACGATAGTTCTTGTCTTTCTGATTTGCTTTACTTATTGTTTGCAACATAGTGGGCGGAATATTTCTGTCGCTGTATTGACACCAGAAGCGAAAATTTATTTTTTGTCTGCTATTGATGCGAAAATAATTTTCAAAAAGTAACTCATGATGCTTGAGTTCTGCATTGTTCTGTTTTTGTTTTGGAGAATCGTACACTTGTGTATTGTAATACTCAAAATTGTTTTTAGCGAATGTGTTGGATAATTTCAAAGATGTTACCCACTTGGGTTTACTGATTTCCACCAAAATGTTTTGCCCGAAGTCGGAAAAGCTGCCAAAAGAAGTACCTGCTGATATTGTTATGCCATTATTAAATTTAACATTGTTGCTCAAATGAATTGTACCACCAACTGCTCCGCTACCCCACAAAGCACTTGAACCACCAAACTGAATATTTATACTATTCATAAAGCCATTTGGAATAAGCGATAAATCCAATTGACCGTTCATGGGGCTACCAAGGTTGAAACCGTTCCATAAGATTGCTGTGTGGTTGGCACTCCCTCCTCTGAAAGAGCTTGTAGCCAAACTACCCATGCCATAAGATTTGATAAATAAAGGACTCTCATTCTCCAACAAAGAAGAAAGATTCCCAGTTTTATATTGACTAATTGTTATGCTGTCAATATTTTGAATTTTTGAACCGGCAGAGAAATTTTCAAGACGATTAGCTGTAACAACAACTTCCGTCAAATGATAAGTAGTATCAGAAAGTGATTTCTGAGCAAAGCAAGAAAGCCCGATTAAAAGGGAAAAATGAAAAATAAACAGTCTTACAAAATTCATTTGCCAATGATTTATTTTGAAAATCATTCATCACTGAATTTCACAATGCTTTAACGAGAATAAATTAAGGAGAGGGGGATTATGCGCTATGTATTGGGCGGAGAGATAAAAAATCATAGGCACACCTGCCTGACTTTAGCTTTTTTCGCGAAAGCATTGTCAATCCGAAAAAGACAGGTTTCCTGACTTGTAACATTTTTACCTTCCTTCCCATCCCGATAGCAATCAAGACAGTGGATTATATTGGTAAAAACCTTTTATGTTACTTACAGTTGCGCGACAGCTCGTGATTTAAACACGATTCCCTCTTAATATACTGCTAAGTATAATCTTATTCGATTTTATTGAAATAAAGTAAAGGACTTTTATCGGATACAAAAATACGATTTTTTTTAGAAACAAGAAAAAAATTAAAAAATTGTTTAGTCTCATTCTTTTTACAATTTTCTCTATTTCCATGACTTAATACTGTTCAATGTTCTTTCTAATACATCACATTGTCTGAACTGTTGTATTACATAATTATCTTTAACAAATTTCTGTTGCAATTTATTTACTATTTCTTTTGTATGATGATTTGGTAATACTGTTGTCCTTAATTGATATTCAATTCCTGAATTTCTGATTATTTTGATTAATGAATTAATTTTACTCATCAAATCGGGATTTGAATAATTTGAAACTTTGTAATATTTTTCTGCTTCAATAATGGTTTTTATATCCATAGCAATAAAATCAATCAGTTTTTCGCTTAATAATTCAGCAAGAAGTAATGGATTCGTACCGTTTGTATCAAGCTTAATTTTATAGCTTAATGATTTTATTGAACTGATAAAACCTTTTAAATCGTTATGAATGGTTGGTTCGCCTCCTGTAATTACAACACCATCAAGCCGGTTTTTTCGTGTCTTTAAATAATCGAAGATTTCTTTTTCTGAAATATCGGTTGTTCGATTTAATAATTCAGGTAAGACTAAGGAAGGATTGTGGCAATAACCACAACGGAAATTACAGCCTTTTGTGAATATTACAGCAGCTGTTTTTCCTTCCCAGTCAACAAAACTTTGTTTTAGTAATGCTCCTATTCTCATTTTTCAAGAATCGTAACTAATCAGTGTTAAAAATTTAAGCGTTATTAACGGTTTTATGCGGTAATTAACAAGGTGATTTGTTGGTAACCTTTTGCCTTTTTGAAATCCAGCACATACTAACAAATATTATTTTAAAAGTTGATAAACAATCGGTTGCGTTCTTTGAAATAATGAATTTCAGGTTTAGTTTTGCAGTATAAATTATGCAAACTCCAGAACAAATAATTATCGGTGAATTGCAACGTCTCATACTGATGCAGGCGCAGGAAATTAAATTGTTGAAGGCAAGAATTACTGAACTGGAGCGAATAGTCGAACAAAACAACAGGCCCCGTAAAGACAGTAATAATAGTTCTGTACCACCTGCTAAAGATGAAAACCGGCCGCCACGTACCAGCAGTCTTCGAGAGAAAAGTGATCGCAAGGTGGGAGGACAGCCCGGTCATGAAGGAAAAACATTGGAGATGACAGAACATCCAGATGAGATTGTTGAACATCGGGCGTGTTTTTGTCCTGAATGCGGAAACAATTTGACAAACCAGCCCTTTGAGCTTTTTGGCAAACGTCAGGTGATTGACATTCCCACGATCAAACAAATCGTGACTGAGCATCGTGTTTATCGGTGCACGTGCACTTGTGGCAAGATGGTGGAAAGTGACTTCCCTGTTGGAGTTGATTGCACTGTGAGATATGGTAATAACATTGAAGCGCTCATCGGTTATCTGAGCATCAGACAATACTTGTTTCGGCCCTGATCTAAATTGATACCAGTAAACGGAACAAAACGATACCACCTTTGGTTAATGGCTGCCATTGCATCCTTATAAGAGGGGTCTTTAGAGTCGGCATCAAGGAGCTTTCCGATGTTTCATTTTGGGAGGTAAAGCGGAGCAAGAGGGCCATGAAAGAAGCCTGTTTGAAAGAGTTAAGCCAATGGATAGCCAGGTGTTTAAGGCAATTATCAAAAGAAAAGGCCGTCATTTCTGACGGCCTGGCCATGTTTTTCACCGGGGTCAGTGATGCCTGGATAGATGATAAAAGGGCATGTTTACTTATGTTTTTCATATTTCTTCTGGAGTTCCATGCCCTGGTGCTGACGATAACTGGGGCCACGGATTTCGATCTTAACGGCATGATGAAAGATACGGTCAAGGATCGCGCGGGTAGAGACCGGATTGCCTAAGTATTCGGCCCAGGACTTTTCTTCGACATTAGTAGTAAAGATCAGCGGGCGGTTGAGATGGTATCGTTCATCCACGACCTTGAACAGCAGATGGGCCTCTTTGGTGACCTGGAGCTCCAGCCGGTCATGTCCCATCTCATCAATGATCAGCAGATCGGGATTGACGTACCGGCGAAGCCGTTTGAGCAGGTTTTTTTCAAACACCCCGTTGTTCAGGTCGCCGATCAGGGCCGCACAGGTGGTATATAACACCTTGTATCCCTTTTCACAGGCGATCATCCCCAGGGCCTGCCCGAGGTGCGATTTGCCTACGCCACAATCCCCGATCAGTAAGATCGATTCATGATGTTTCATAAACTCCATGGTGGATAGATCCATCACCAGGGATTTACGCAAGTTAGGCTGAAAACCAAAGTCAAAGTCCGAGAGCAGTTTGTATGGCTTGGGCAACCGGCTTTCCCGGATGCGGTACCGGATACCACATTCCTGCTTGAGTATGGCTTCCTGGTGTAAGACCATCTCCAAAAAATCCAATAAACCCAATTGCTTTTCATGGGCCCGCTTGATTAGTTCGGTATGCTGTCCGGCGAGGTTCTTTAATCCCAGGTACTCGCTGAGTTGGGAGATTGTCTCTGGTTTAGCCTTCATCATCAGGTAATTGGTCAAACAATGTTTTAATGGCATCGCGGCCCTGGGCATGGGCTTTAAGAAAACGCTCAATCGTCTTGACATCATAGGCCCCATGGTCCATGGCACGGCCAATGGCTTTGAGGATGTCTTCGGTAAAATAATGAACCTTGAGGGCCAACAGCGCATTGAGCGCCTGGGTGGGATCTTTTTTCTGCCGCACCAGTTTTTCAACATACGCTTCCATAACCCGTCCCATGGAAGATAAGCGTTGTTTTACCTCAGATAGCTTGAGTATAAGGGGGTGGGCATAAGTGGGCAGAAGGCCAATGTAACGGCCTGTGGCGCCCTTTTCGGCCAGGGGATGTGAGATGAGAAGTTTAAAATCGTGGGAGTAAATGATTACCTGATCGCTGGTGATCCTCAGTGGACAACTTTTAAACAGGTAATCCCCCGGGATATAATAGTAATATCCCAGGTAGTGTACGCAGGACTCCTGGTTAACTACCCGGTAGACAATAAGCGAAGTGTCATAGTGAGTGGTAGGCAAAGGTACCAGACAGGGGATTTCCTCAAGGAACATATCAATGGGCCTTCGACGGGTGGTACGGTGTTCTCGCGTATCGTTAACCTGGGCCAGCCAGTTCCTTAACTGTTCTTTCAGGTCATTTTTATCCCGGAAGCGACGGCCATTTAGGAAGTTCGTTTCCAGGTAATAAAACGGACGTTCTATTTTTAAGTTCTCGGTTGGCCTTCCGGGATGGATCGTCATGGGGCGAAAGCCATAATGTGAAGCAAACCCCAGGTAATGCCGGTTAAAGATGGGTTGGCCACATTCCCACCGGTCCACGCATACTTTTTGGTTATCGCTTTTGATCTCGCGGGCCACCCCGTCAAAATACATAAAGGCATGGGCCAGGCATTCCATCAGGGTCCGTTGTGCCTTATCTTCCACCAGCTCGATGTATTGCCGACGACTGTACGCAAGAATGTAGCTGAACAGGATTATCTTATGCTCTTTTCCTTCGGACGAAGTGAACTCGATCATGTACTCACTCCAGTCATGAGCGGCCCGCTGACCGGGAGCGGTCTCCACGCAGCGGACTACCGGATGGCTTTTGGTACTTCGTATCTTACTCACGTAGACCTCCAGGATGCTGATCTTGCCCGTATACCCCCGCTCAAGGACCTGTTCATAGATCCTCTGTGTAGTGATATCCTTAAACTTCTGCAGCGTTTCCTGGATATGCTCCTTATACGGATCCAGTTTCGAAGGGTAAACCTTCCTGGGTTTTGGGGGATTTGTCCCCTCCATCCGCTGGCGTTCATTCTCAGCTAGTACGCGGATAATCCGTTTGCGGCCACAGTGATACTCCCTGGCCAGCCGACGGACCGACCAGCCTTGGCCACGCTGGAAGATCACACTGTTCTCAAAGGCTTCATCTTTCATACGATTGCAATGTTTGGTGAATGATCTCGGTTAACCGGCCCATCGGGGCCACTAAGCTGTCTAAGGGAGGAAGTACCATCGCCTTTTGATCAGCAGGCAGTTGCCGGGTGTGTTCACTTTGCAACGCCCCGCCAAGTATGTTTACCTGTAAGCGGAGCAATTCCCTGGCCTTTAATAACCGGTTCCCGTGATCGGATAACCTTTCGTCATGCAACTTGTCGCCCCCCAAGGCCCCTCGGACCACTTCACGACTGTGGGTGTAAATATATCCGGCTTCCTGGGCGCCTTTGGCTTTTAACAGCTTTTCCACCACGATGGCACACTCCCGGCTGGTCAGGCTTTCACCGATAACAACCGAGAGGGCTTGCCCCTGGTTGCCACGCGGCAATTTGACCAGTTCCCTGCCATGGCTCACCGTGATCTCTCCCATGCGCAGGGCATCCTGTACCTCGGGCAGCAACCGCTCGATCAGGCTTAACCTGCGGCATACCCAGCTATGGCTCTGTCGCAAGGCCCTGGCCACTTCTCTCTGGCCCATCCCGTGGTCATGGACCAAACTGCGGACGATTAACCCCTGTTCATACATGCTTAAACTGCTATTAGACCGGTTGTAATGAAGGATCATGGCCTTGGCCATGACCATGTCCACCTCGAAAACCAACGATTGTAACCCTTCCAGTCCTATTTCCAGGGCTGCACGGTACCGCTTGGTCCCGTCAATGATATGATAGCCATCGTCGTCCTTGAGTAAGATTAGCGGCTGAAGTTGCCCGGTTGACCGCATCGACAACTCCATGCCCCTCACTGCCTCGGGTTGCACCAGCCGAAATTCACTGGCCCATTCCCGGATTTCTTGCGTTTTGACCATCCTCGGCTCCATGGGTAAAGATTTTTTGCCAAAGATATTCCTTCGCCACGCCTGGGTCAATCGCGTCCGGATTTACAATAACCGTACAAACATCGGCTGGGCCTCTGCAACTGACATAATATGAAGGCGTCCCAACATGGACGCGTCCGGATTTACAATCTTTTTGTAATCCACCGCGATCATCGCGTATACCTTATCATTTTCAGGCTGTTGTGACATGAACGCGTCCGGATTTACAATCTTTTGTTCAGGAGACGTTTTACTGCGCTTTTTAGCATTCCTGTGCTTTTGCTTGAGCCGGTTTTCTAACACATACCCAGCATGCGATGCCCGGTAATCCCGTTGGTACCGGGAACCTGCCATGGAATTGCCCGCAGCAGCCTGCTTTTTCTTCCGGTCACGGACACCCTGTAACTTCTTGGCCCGGAATAAATCGTCCGTTTTGTACTTGTGCCTCTCAAAACTCAGCTTACGCGCTGTCTGGCATGCATGGTCGCCACAATAATACTGAATGAGATGTTTAAGCTTTTTGTTCGATCGAACTTGCCTGCCACATTGCCGACATACCAAGGTTCGCATAGACGTACTTTTTTATGTCTACGTAATTCTTCGTTTTTTGTGGCATCAATTTACTCCAGGAAATGGTATCAGTTTAGTTCGGGACGGAAACTGGTGCAAGGACCCGGGTATGTCTCTGTCCTGGACTTTTATTGGCGATTCATCAATCTGCTGGTAGATTTCGCTGAAAACATACAGTCGGTGAACAGCAAAGAGTGGTTTGATGTGCTGGGC
>Ga0172381_10006323_pt1 | contig 11877 bp, 14 predicted proteins | sample Leawel6488metaG_FD_119754 | JGI IMG/M metagenome (GOLD analysis project Ga0172381, IMG submission 119754) | Leachate microbial communities from a municipal landfill in Southern Ontario, Canada - Leachate well 64-88 metaG | ecosystem: Engineered > Solid waste > Landfill > Unclassified | place...
AAGACCTCGTTGAGAGAAAAAACGCGGCCATGATGACCGTCACGGGGTCCATGGCCCGCAAGATGAACGCGGTCTTGCCTGCGGGATCGGCAATCGTCGAGATCAAAGAGGACGGATCGTTCTATATCGGCTGGAACAACGGCAAGGCGACGGTTCCCTACTCCGGGTTGTCCGGCGGTGAGAAGGCGAGTTTTGACCCGGCGCTTTGCCGGGCGCTGGGGGGCACGGTGTTGTGCATTGAAGCTGCCGAAATAGATGGTCCTCATTTGACGGACGCGCTCAGAAAGTATGAGGCGGCGGGGATGCAGGTGATTGTCAGCACATGCCATGCCCCTGAAGTGGTGCCGCTGTCATGGAAACTGGTGGCGCTATGAATACAGTTCACGAACTCAAGACAGATCCGGAATGCTTTGCGGCCTCTATTGCGGGGATCAAGCCCTATGAGATCCGGATCAATGACCGATATTTCTATGTCGGGGATATTCTCCGTTTACGGGAAACGCTGCATACCGGGGAGGAAATGAAAAACGGGGCGCCGCTTGTTTATACTGGACGAACCCACGAAATGGAAATTCGGAACATCTTACGAGGGCCGATTCATGGCCTGCAGGAAGGATGGGTGATTCTATCATGAACCTAGATATTCAACAAATCACAGCCGTCAAAACCGACTCCCGCCGTGCCCTGGTGATTGCGGCGGCTGGCAGCGGTAAGACTCGCGTCCTCACTGAGCGGATCGCCTACCTCGTCGAAGAGTGCAAGGTGAGCCCCACGGAGATCTTGTCGTTCACATTCTCCCGCAAAGCAGCAACAGAAATGAAGATCCGCCTTGTGGACCGAATTGGATCACAGGCGTACAGCGTCAACATGGGCACCATGCACGCACTTGCACTGTCCATGATCAACCGTTTCGGGGAGGTCATAGGACTGAAATCAAAGGCCGTGACTGTTTATAGCCAATGGGAAGAAGACTTTCTGCTGAAGGACGTGTGCCGGGATATGGGACTGCACAACGGGAAAGCCTGGAAGACTCCGAAGCGTGACATCGACCGGGTTTTTTCTGAATATTATTCGACAGGCAACGAGCCGGAAGAAAATAGCATATTTGCACCATTGTTCCACGCCTCCATTCAGCGATGCAGGGAGAACAACAGCCTGACCTACGGGGGGCTTTTAATCGGCCTACGGCTCCTGATTCCGACGCTGGCGAAGTATCTGCACATCAAACACATCCTCGTTGACGAAGTACAGGACACCGACCGCTTGCAGTGGGCCATCATTCTGGAGATGGAAAAGGCTTTCGGGGCGACGCTGTTTGTCGTCGGCGATGTGGATCAATGCCAACCGGGAGACACTCTTGTTCTGACATCCACTGGTGAACAAAAGACGCTAAAAGACTTAGATCCGGAAGTGGATAAACTTGTAACTTTCGACCGCCATGGATGCCATGTGTATGGGATAGAAAGCCCAAAAAACTATAACGGATATTATTCGTTCAGGAAGTCCGTTAGAAATTTCACTGGGAATTTGCACACAATAAAGGCCGGAGGGTTAGAGGTAAAATGCACCCCAAACCATAAGTGGCCGGTACGTTTTATTAAAAATGAAAAGAATAAGAAGTTCTACTGCATTTATGTCATGCAACAAGGGAATCGGTTTAGGATTGGTCAATGCTTATTCTTTGGAAGAAGAGCTGCGGGATTCGGGTTTTCCGTGCGCTGCAGGATGGAAAAGGCAGATAGAGCTTGGATTTTATCTGTTCATGAAGATCCCCGGGAGGCATCAATCCAAGAAGAAGTATTGTCATATCAATATGGAATACCGCAAGTTTGCTTTGAAGAGCATAGCCCGGGATACAACAGAGAAATCATCGAAGGCATCTTTTCGAGGATTGACCTTGGTGCAGTAAGGCAAAGAGTTGAAAATTGTCTAAGGGGCTACGGGAGAAACATTGAATTTCCCTTCTGGGAGAAAGGCTTATGGACAAAGAGTGGATGGAGAACCAGTCACGAATGCTATGCATGTAACATTATCGAGAATATCTGCACAGTCCCAAAGATCTCGGGACGTTCTCATGAATGGGTTCCTGTAGAAAGAAACTCTTGGGAAACTGTCCTGGATTTTCCGGTCTATAGCCTAGACGTAGACAAATACCATACCTATGTCGTGAATGGTGGACTTGTTACCTGTAACAGCATCTATGAGTGGCGCGGAGCGGCTCCGAAGTACCTGGTAGACCATCAATCAGAGTTCGACATCTACCGCCTGGAGTCCAATTACCGCAGTGATCCGGCAATCGTCACGGCGGCAAATCGACTGATCGAGCATAACCACGACCGGATCACAAAGACGATGGTGGCGACCCGGCCGGAAAGTGACAATCCCGTGGAGGTTTTGAGGGAAGTTGACAGTGCGGGTCTTGTCTCGTTTTTCGGCCCTGGTCAATGGTCCTCTACGATTGAGGGCGGTATTGCCATCCTTGCCCGTACCCACAACCTCCTGCAAAAAATTGACCGGCTAATGGACGAAGCCAAAATCCCACACACCTACGTCGGGCGTAATTCATCTCTGGTAAGCTCAGAGCCCTTCCGTCGGTTCCACGCCTTCCTCAAGCTCTGCGTCAACCCCTACGACAATTTCTCGTTTCTGCTGATCAAGGACGTGATCGGCCTCACCCCGGAACAATACGGCGCAATCCGGGTTGCCGCGGCCGAGGAGGGGAAGAGTCACTTCCAGGTTTTTATGGGAGATGCGGAATACCTGCATTATCCATTTCCCGCCGGGGAGCTGGCTGATGTCGTCTCTGTCGTAAATGATAACTACCCCGGTCTATCTCCCGAATCTATGGTGTTTATTACCAGTTGGATGAAGGACAAGAGGGATGTATCCATCGCCTCCTACCTCGCCTGGCTGGCCACCTACGAGATTCAGAACGATATCAAGAAGGATGAGGATCAGGCGGGAATCACGCTCATGACGATCCATGCAGCCAAGGGCCTTGAATTTCCTGTCGTGATCATCGCCGGTTGCAATGAGGGGATCATCCCGAGCAAGCAGGCGTTGGCGAACGGGGAGGAAGAGGCGGAAAGACGCCTCATGTACGTGGCTTGCACGCGCGCCCGTGATCAACTGGTCCTGGCGGTGCGTCCCGAGATTGAGGACCGGGGGAAGTATAGCCAAGAGGTTCCCATCAGCCGGTTTATCGCGGAGGCGGGTTTGTAAAAAATGACTAATATTATTACCCAAATTATTCCACATAAATAACCAACAAATCAGAAGGCTTACGATGATCAAAGAATTAACCATCAAGGATATCTCGACGCGAGTCGAGGGATTGTTGCGGCATTACCAGACGGCGATCAATGGTGTGTTTGAAAGCGAGGGCAAAATCAAGATTTCCATGCCGGTGGAACTTTCATATGACCGGACCATGAAGGGCACAAAAGTCAAGGTCGGGATCACGTTCGTGACGGACAAAATCGATGACACGTCAACCGGGTATGTTGACGAAGAACAGGGGAAGCTGGACCTGGCGCCGGTTGCCGAAAACACCGGAACCGGCGAGCTGAAGAGATGCCCGCTGCGGCCTAATGATCTGATTTACGCCTCATTCTGCAATAACTCGTGCCCGTTGAGGCGAGCGGTCATTCTGGTCGATGGCGTGAATATGCCCCAGGTCGCAAAAGAGGTCCCGGAGGAATTTATACAGGACGGTACTATGATCCAATATCGTTCCTGCGCCGCCTGGGCGGACGATGACACAAAGCAGAGCGTTGACTGGATGCTGGCGGAGATCATGGATAGCGAAAAATACGATCTCGTTGAGGACCCCGGAACTCTTCCTCTCCAGACCTTCCGGATCATGGACAGCGACACCAATATGTTTTGGCAGGGAGAGGCCAGGACGGCGGAGGATGCCTGCGATCAGGCGTTCCTGGAGATCGGCGGCAATTCCAGATTCCTGGTCGAGAACTGCGTCATCAAGACCCGATCTGCTACCGGGTCCTGGTGCAAATATAAGGGGGGGCGACGACCGGACCACGACCAGGATCCTCGTCGACTGCCAGCCCTGTGAACACCATCGCGGCATGATAAACAGCCGCCACGGCGTCAAGGTAGCTGGAAACGGCGGCAAGTGCACCCGCCAGGGTGGGCCCTGCGAGAAGGCGACGGGGGCGATATGATGGAGCACGCATCGTTGCCGTGGCGCATTAACGACACATACAGCACCTTAGTGGAAACAGAAAATAGGAGAATAATAGCCTCTACCGCCACCACCAGCAACCAAAGCACCATAAAGGACAACGCAAACGCTGCTTTTATCGTCCGCGCCTGCAACTGCCATGATGAGCTGGTGAGGGCATTGGAAGCATGCCTCCCGAGTATTAAGGCAGACGCTGAGGCGAGCCACTTAACTGATGGGTTCCGCAATGTCCGCAATTCCCACGACGATGTCTTGGAATTTGTCGAATCCGCTCTCAAGCTGGCCAAGGCTTTTTAGGAGGGCTGCAACATGGATGATCTGATCTATAAATTGTGGAACGCGGGTTACACTGACCGCCATATCAGCAGAGCTCTTAAAGGCGAACTGACGCCGCTCCAAGTCAAGGCCCGCCGGAAGAGTAAGGGGTGGATGAAGCTCAGGAGTGCGTCCGAGACGGAAAAGCGGGCATACAAACAGACAGGTAAGTACGCGGACAAAGAATTGTCGGCAATATTCCATTCCAATATCATCCCGCCGTCTGAAATTTTCGGGCGGTGGGTAAGCAATCTATGGGATCGATGCTGTCCGCATGCGTCTCTGGCTGATTTCCGCGCCTGGATACAGACGCCGGAGGGGAATAAATTCCTCATTTACGCCTCCCAGGGACGCTCAATTGAAACATTAAGAAAGCTGTGCAACCTATGAGAATGTCGGAGGAAGAATTAAGAAAATTGATGGAGGGGCGGCGGGTGCCGGTTGTCGCCGCTCCGCCGCATATTAGCGAAAGATCGCTATCCTTAACCATCGCCGGGTCTGTTGTCTCAAAGAAAAACTCCAAGATCGCGACGATGATCGGCGGCAAGAACTGTCCGAGAAAACCGCTGATCATCCCATCGAAGGCTTACGCAAAATGGGAAAAACAGGCACGGGCGGCAGTGTGGGGGAAGGCGATTACCCCACCCTTACTCTGCAAAGTACGGGTTGAGGCGCATTTTTACTACAAGGGACCACAGCCTGACTTGAGTGGGTCCCTGGAATCGATTGGCGACTGCCTGGAGGGCATCATCTGGGCCGATGACAAACTTATCGAGTCATGGGACGGAAGCCGATTGCACCACGACTTGATGAGTCCACGGACCGAACTGATTGTGAGGTGGTAGGTAAAATGGCCAAACCAATAGCCGATGGAAGGATGATTAATAAAGCAATTTCAAACTCTGACGGGTTTGCCTCCCTCTCCCCTCCGGCCGCTGTGCTGTTCTGTATGCTGATCCCATGGTTCAACGCGCATGGGAAGATGAACGGTGGGCCGGGGTACGTAAAAGATGAGGTATGCCCCAAAGTCAAATTTTTGACATACGCGAATATCCCCGCTTACCTCAAAGAGATCACGGACCACACAAACGTGAAATGGTTTATGGATGGGGGGCGCTATTGGATACACGCTCTCCATTTCAAGACCGATCACCAGCGTCTCGATAAGGATAAATTCGGAATTGATTCCCTGCCTGCGTATAGTCCGGAACTAGTCGCCGACTACTCCACGACTAGTCCGGAACTAGTCGCCGACTACTCCACGACTAGTCCGGAACTAGTAGGGCACGAAGTAGAAGTAGAAGTAGAAGTAGAAGTAGAAGTAGAAGTAGAAGTAGAAGAACCTTTTTTGCAAGCAAAAAAGGAGCAAGCTCCCCCTGTTGATAACTCAAAATTTGAAATTCCATCCAAGGAGGATATTCAGGAATCATCCGAACCGAGAATAGAAGAGTACATCCTCGAAGTATGTACCAGGCTCTATGAGGGAAAGACGTTCCCCGACGTATTCGCCTTTAAAAACGTGGCCGTAAAAAATAAGAAAAACCCCCGCAGCATTTTACACACCCTCTGCCGTTGCTATATCGCTCGCCCACCAGACCCATGGGCATACTGCACTAAGATCATTAAACTTGAGGATCTGAACTACAATGAACGAGATTACCGAAAAACTTCACAATAGAGCCATGCGCGAGTTCGGGGAGTTTGCCGCGCAAATGGCGAGATCCGGAAGTACGAAAAGCGATATCGTCAGGGCATTCCAGGCGCAAATGAAAATAAAAACAGTGCGATATTACGACAACCTCAAGGGCCTTAAAAGTTTCAAAGAGGTGTTTTCCTCGATGAATATTGCTCCTTCCGCCGGCAGCAAGGCGGAAATAATTTTTTATGAAATGCTCACGAAGAGCGGAATTGTCTTTAAATTTCAATACAAAATAGGCCCTTATACCGCAGATTATCTGGTATGCGGCTATTTGATTGTTGAATTGGATGGCCCTAAGCACAACAAGGCTCACGATGATAGCCGGGACAGGTACATGAGGGGGAAGGGTTACCGGATACTGAGAGTCCCGTTGTTTGTCCTGGTTTCGTGTCCCGAGGCGGTGATTGACGAAATCAAGGAGGCAACAAAAATTCGGAGGGTAAAATGACCCTGATCATCCACACGGCGGAGATACGGGTGAGTTCATATGAGCGGATCATTGCGGCGTCCCTGAGAAAACAGGACGTGCTCAGCGAGGTCCAGATATGGCGTCGGGACTATCCGGGGAAGCGGGTTAAATACAGTACGATCATCGAGGAGGTGGAAAGGTGAAAACCATTTTAGCGATCTGTGATTACATCGACGGCATGGACCCGGCACTGTTCGGGGTTTTTCTGGCGGTCATTATGCTGGCCAGTTTACTTTTGGAAAGGAGATCAAGACCATGAAGAATATAGGCATAGGAGAAGCGGAAGAAGTGAAGGACGTGGAAGGAGATCAGCAGGGTGAGAATACGTCGGAAGTAAGAGGTGATGCGGGGTTGGGTCTGGAGGAATCGATGCCTCGGGAAATCGCTTTCATGTTCGTGATGATCGCCGCAATCGTGCAATTCGAATTGCTCTATCACCGCGGCTGGATCATGAAGTCGATCGAGGAGATCGTCAAGGTGCCTCTAGAGAAGATCCCGTATGATTTCGCGGTCGCGATCAAGCACTATGAGAAATACATGTATCAACAGGGTGATCGTCCGGTGTGGTTGTCCTGATCGAACCATGGAGGTGAGCGGATGCCAGAAGAAACGGCCAAGACAGGGTGGGAAAGTTTATCGGAGCTCACTGGCATTCATAAAAGAACGCTTTATCGGCGCCGGACCGAACTATTGGCTGCCGGTGCCATTTTTTATATCAAACATGGGAAGAGAAAGGCTAAGGCTATGTGCTATTTCCCTAGCTCGATCAAAATATTCTTAGGGCTTAAATCTTCCAGAAATACTTTCATTTAGTATTTTTTGTCACTCCTTCGTGTCACTTTCTTAATGTCACTCCTTCGTGTCACCTCTCGTGTCACTTTGATTTTGCCTAAACAATACCCCCTTAATAGCGACAAATGGAACCGATTACGACCGATGACATGGCCAAGGCGATCACGACGGCTCGCGATGTCTGCGAGAAGGAGGGGATCGATCTGAGGCTGTTGGTTCGGGGATGGAAAGAGGAGCTTAAAGCCAGAGAACCGAAGTTCTTTCAGAAAGACGGCAAGGTAACGGCAAAGAGGACTGTTGTCAATGTAACTGCCAGGCAAAACGCCAGGCGCGAACTTCACAAGCTCCGCGGTGATTACCCGGTAGAGACGAAAAAGGTCGAATTTCCCGACGAGAACGGCAGGCCCCAGAAGATAGGCGGGGGGATATTCACAGACATGGAGCGGGCTACACGCCTGCTTTACCTCCTGCAGCAGGCCGAGAAGAGGACGGACGATGACGGAAGCAGCGAATAGACTGACTCAGATCTCCAAACTCATATCGCGCATGACAGACGCCGAAAAGGCCGAGCTCGATGTCATGGTCGGCGAGACGCTGCCGGTCTGGGTTCCTCTGCCCGGTCCACAGCAAGACGCCTATGATACTATGGCTGATATCACCTATTATGGCGGATCCGCCGGAGGGGGAAAGTCTGATCTCCTCCTGGGCCTCGGCCTCACCCGTCACACACACTCGATCATCTATCGCCGCCAGGCCACTCAACTGATCGGGATCCAGAACCGCCTCCTCGATGAGATCCTGAAGACACGCAAGGGCTGGAATGGGCAGAGCGACATCCTGACCATGCCTGATCGGAGGATCGAGTTCGGATCCTGCAACAACGTCGGTGATGAGAAAAAATACCAGGGACGCCCGCACGATTTCATAGGTTTCGACGAGATTACCCACTTCTTGGAATCGCAATTTCGCTTTTTGACCGGCTGGCTGCGCACGACGATACCCGGACAGCGATGCCGCATTGTCTGCGCCGGGAATCCTCCGACCGACGTCGAGGGGCAATGGGTAATCAGGTTTTGGGGGCCATGGCTGGACGAAAAGCACCCGCACCCGGCGAAACCTGGTGAGATCCGATGGTTCACGACAATCGACGGCAAGGATGTGGAGCGTCCGGACGGTAGGCCCTTCAGGCTCAACGGCAGGATGGTGCAGCCTCTCTCCAGGACGTTCATCCCTTCGAACGTGGTGGACAATCCCTTCCTCGTTGCGACCGGGTACGAGGCACAGCTACAGGCCCTTCCCGAGCCCCTGCGCTCTCAGATGCTCAATGGAGATTTCAGGGCCGGAATGGAAGACAGCGCCTGGCAGATCTACCCCACTGCATGGGTCGAGGCTGCGATGTCCAGGTGGAGGCCTGACGGACGTCGTGGCGAGATGGATGCTCTCGGGGCTGATGTGGCAAGGGGCGGATCGGATAAGACGATTCTCGCGCCGCGGTATGGGAGTTGGTACGATGAGTTGGTTCGAATACCGGGGAAAGAGACGCCGAATGGCGCGATTACGGCCGGCCGGATCGTCGCGGCGCTGAGGGATGGGGCTGTGGTGCATGTCGATGCCCTGGGTGTGGGAGGGGAGACGATCGGGCACCTTGAGGGCAACAACATCCAGGTCGACGCGGTAGTCGGGTACGACACGAACAGCGTCCAGGGCCAGTACGATAAATCAACGGGACGCCTCAAGTTCCGCAATCTACGGGCGATGATTCACTGGCGTTTCCGCGAGGCGCTGGATCCCGTCAAGGGTGAGCATATCGCATTGCCTCCGGATTCGGAGCTGAAAGCCGACCTTTGCGCGATCCTATGGAAGCTGACACCGGGCGGGATTCTGGTCGCTGACAAAGAAGAGATCAGGAAGCTGATCGGCAGATCTCCGGACAACAGCGACGCCGTAGTCTATGCCTGGATCCCCACGATGAAGCGCGCCCTCTCCGTTGCGGTTGGTGCACAACAGCAGACATCTTATGATCCTTTCGATCCCGATTACGGGGCGCGTCCCCGCGGTAACCCGTACCAGGTAGGGGCGCCCGGCAGGGTGTCAGACATCCAATTGACCGATTACGACGTTTTTGGGGGTAGGTGATGAGTAAGTTTGTCAGCAAAGCAAGCGAGTTTATTAGTGATATTCCGATTCTCGGAAATATCGCGGACGAAACAGACCGGACTATCGCCCATACGTTGGGGAAAATAGCGGGCATGGAGCACGATGAAATCAACAACATAACGCACATGGTCGGAATAGCCGCGGCCACCTATGGAGCAGGTTCGTATTTAGGCGATGCGATGGGTGCTGGTGTAGGTGCAGGCACGGCGGAGGCCGCCATACCTGCCTTTGAAGTCGGGACCGAGGCTGTTGGAGCCGGAACGGCTGCCGGAACGGCTGCCGGAACGGCGGCTCCGGCGATCGGCGAGGGACTCATGGCTCAGATCGGGGCGGCAGCCACAAAAGCCGGATCCCTCATCAAGACCGCGGCGCCTTACATCATGGCGGGATCCGCTGCGATGAGCGCCCTGTCCGCGCCGGAGATTCCCGAGATTCCGGCCATGGATGCGACGGCAACGCCTCTTCCGTCAAGCACGCCTGAGGCGAAAGCAGAGGTCCAGACGCCGAAACCGGCAGCAGTGGCCGCGGCGATGGTCAAGAAGCGGATCCTCACCGGACTCGGCAGCGCGACACAGACGATCTACACGACACCCCAGGGGGATCTGAGCGCTCCGGCCCTGGGCAAAAAGAAACTTTTGGGGGCCTGATATGGACAAGACGGCCGAGAAGATCATCACGAGATACGATGAGCTACAAAGCGACAAAGGGACGCTCCTGAGCCATCTCCAGGAGATTGGCGACTATGGCCTGCCGACCTTTCAGAGTATGAGGACCAAACCGCAGATGGGGTCAAAGAAGATGCAGAAGATTTTTTCTTCGACGGTCATCTTCTGTCACACGGTATGGACGAACGGGCTGTGCGGGCTCCTGACGCCGGAGTCCTATCCCTGGTTTGAGATCACGACCAAGCGGCGCGACCTGGCTGACATCCCGAACGTCAAGCGGTGGCTGTCTTATACATCCGAGGTGATGCGATCGACGATCAACACGTCGAACGCCCAGGCGGCGCTCAAGTGCATGTACGGATCCCTGGGCTTTGCGGGATGCGGGTGCAATTATACCGAAGAGGGACGAACCAATATCCTGAACTTTCAGAATTTCAGCATTGCGAACGTGTGTATCGAGGAGGGCCCGGAGGGGACCGTGGATACCGTTTATCGCATGAGCAAGTTCTCGGCTCGGAATTGTAAAGCAATCTGGGGGGACAAGTGCTCCGACGATATCGACAAGGCGATGGAGAAGGAGCCCGGTAAGGAGTTTGAGATTCTTCACTGTGTCAAACCTCGCGGGGAATACGATTCGCGCAAGATGGATGCGCGCTCAATGCCTTACGCTAATTTTTACATCGAGAAGGCAAATGGCAACATCCTCGAGGAAGGCGGCTATCACGAATTCCCCTATCAGTTCCCGCGCCTCGCCCCGGCGGAGGATGAACCCTATGGATCCACCTCGCCGGCGCGTGAGGCCCTGGCAGAGGTCAAGATGTTGAACCAGATGCGTTATGACGGGATCAAGGCCCGGCAAAAGCGAAATGACCCACCGCTCGCAGCGCGTAAAGAATCCCTGTCCACGACCCGGACCACACCGGGCTCCGTGATTTTCTATACCGGGGACAAGCCTCCTGAACTGCTACAGCTGGCGGGTGACACCAGGGCGGACATCGAGGGAGAGAATGCGAGTAAAGAAGAGATCAAGCAGATCTTCTTCACGGACCTCTTTTTGCTCTTCGCCCAGCTGGACCACACAAACATGACGATTCCCGAGGTACGGGAACGCCTGGAAGAAAAGCTCGAGCTCCTGGGGCCGATGCTGGGGTCTCTGAAGGTTGAGCTGTTTAATCCCATGCTGAACCGGTCGTTCTGGATCATGTACCGCAAGGGGTATATCCCCCCGGCTCCCAAGGAGCTGATCGGCGAGGGCCTGGAAATTGAGTACACGTCTAAGTTGGCCATGGCCATGAAGAAGGTCGAGACGAAAGCGACGGCCGACACGGTGGCCTTCGTCGGCGGCATGGGGCAGATCGCGCCGGATGTGTTCGACAATTTCAACACCGATGAGATCGCCGTCGGCACGGCGCAGCGAAACGGGATGCCGGTAAAATACATGCGATCGCCCGATGAGGTGGGCAAGATCAGGCAAGCCAGGGCGCAGGCCCAACAGAAGGCGCAAGAGGATCAGGCCATGAGAGACATGGCGGCACACGCCCCCGGCTTGGCCAAAGCGCCGGAAGAGGGAAGCCCG
>Ga0172381_10006326_pt1 | contig 11876 bp, 15 predicted proteins | sample Leawel6488metaG_FD_119754 | JGI IMG/M metagenome (GOLD analysis project Ga0172381, IMG submission 119754) | Leachate microbial communities from a municipal landfill in Southern Ontario, Canada - Leachate well 64-88 metaG | ecosystem: Engineered > Solid waste > Landfill > Unclassified | place...
CCTTGCGTGGCCCAGATCATTTCGAGCAAGAAATTGAGGGGCAAAAATGGGTCTATGAAAATAAGACAAATGGAACGATGGAGAATTTTTCCGGTCAAGAAAAAATTTTTATCGACGGCCGAGAAATTTTTTATACTGGCTATTCTGGCGGGCTGGTGGATCTGTCAAGAGCCTAGAATTAAAAGGTGGGGGAATCAAAAACGACTCGCGAATGGCGAGTCGTTTTTGATTAGAAATTTTTAATTAATTTATTTCTTGCCCCAACCCTTTTTGTGGGCATAGAAATAGTAGATGATATCGAGGATGCCCAAGGTGTTGATCAAGAGCAAAATCACGAACCAAACTTTGGCACCGTTTCTGGCGGCACGCCACAAGGCGAGACCTTTCCAGACAATCGTCCAAACTATTAAAATCGCTAATAATGTACTGACACCCACGACAGCCAAAGCTGACGTAAAACCCCAGACCATTGGTGGCAATTGATCTGTCACCGCGCTAGAGCTATTGATAATATTTTCCATATACTTTTTATTATAGCAGATTTTTTTACCAAAGAACTTTTTATCAAAAATAATTGTTGATAACTTATTTTTAGCGCAGAACAATGCCGAACAAGCGCTGGTCAGCATAAAGAGCTAATTTGTCTTTGGCTAATTATCTGGTATCGTAAACTTTGTCTGAATAATTTAATGTCTACCTTTAATTATCAAATTCGAAAAAGCAAAATTGCTCGTCGGTTGAAAATCGCCATCCATTATGACGGGCGAGTGGTGGTCACCTTACCGTGGCGATTTTCGGAAACTATGGCCGAAAAATTTGTGATGGAAAAAAGCGACTGGATAAAAAAGAAGCTCGATTATTTCGCCCGAAAAAAATTGGTAGCGCCAGTGGTGAAAATGGGGAGTTATAAAAAGAACAAAGAAGCTGCGCGAGCTTTGGTGATCGCGCGGACCATTTATTTCAATCAAATTTATAATTTCCGATTCCAGAAAATTTTTATCAAAAATCAGAAAACTGTTTGGGGGAGTTGCTCAAGGCGGGGTAATTTAAATTTCAACTATAAAATTTTATTTCTAGATCCGAAAATCCAAGATTATATTATTGTTCACGAACTCTGCCATTTGGGCGAGTTGAATCATTCGGCTCGATTTTGGAAACTGGTGGAGAAAGCAATGCCGAATTATTTGGCGGTGAGAAAGGATTTGAAAAGAAGAATCCTCTAATATCTTGAATCGAGCCGGATTTGTTAAACAAGATATTTTGTTGTGATATAATTTAAAGAGTCGATTGTTATTAAAAATTTTAATTGAAAATAACCCGCCAAAATTTTTGAGGACAAAAACTTAGGTGGGCAAGGAAAATTATGATTGGATATGTAAATAATATTGAGGAGTTAACTTTGGCTAATGAAAATTTTCGCCAAGTTTTGTACACGGCAAAGCATTGCCAATTGGTTTTGATGAGTTTAAAACCAAGCGAAGAAATTGGCATGGAAGTTCACGAAAATGTCGATCAGTTTTTTCGGATCGAAAAAGGTGAAGGGAAAGTGATTATCGATAGTGTCGAACATTTGATAAAAGACGGCACCGCAATTATTATCCCGGCGGGCGCCAACCACAATGTGGTCAATACTTCTATTGCCGAAGCTCTAAAACTCTACACCATTTATTCCCCCGCAAATCATCAAAAGGATATTATTCATGCAACCAAGGCTGATGCCGAAGCCGATGAGGGTGTTGAACATTTTGACGGGGTAACGACTGAGTAGTGAACTAAAAACTTAAAACTCAAAACGCAAAGCTTAAGCAAGAAAGCAACAAAGTATAAATCTAAATACGGAATTTCTCACTTATGTTTTTTTGCTTTTATTTTTGAGTTTAAGTTTTGCACTTGGAGTTTTGAGTTATAAGCTAACTTTTTAAAAATATGTTTTTGGTGGCGCAAAATTGGCAGGCTTGGTACGAAGCCTTAAACAAACCAGCGTGGACTCCCGGATCGGGGACGATTGGTTTGATCTGGATGATACTCTATCCGATTATTTTGGTGAGTTTTGTTTATGCTATTTTTGCTTGGCGTCACGGCCAATTGCCACTCAAAATCGTTATAATCTTTTCGTTAAATATTTTAGCGAATTTGATTTTCACGCCCATTCAATTTGGTCTTGAAAATCTCTGGCTTTCTAGTCTGGATATTCTTATTATCTGGTCAACAATTGCTTTGTTGATGAATGAGGCTTGGCGATACAAAAAGTTTCTGGCAATTGCCCAAATTCCTTATTTTGTTTGGGTTTCAATTGCGACGGTTTTGCAAATAACGATTACTCTCGCTAATTTCTAAAGAGTCGAGTTTGGGCTTGTTTCACGAGGGGTTGGGTGGTCGTTTTGGCGAGGAGTCGTTTCACAAGGCCAAATAACGGGTCCAAAACAGCAACAACTCTAGTTTAAACGACTTTCCCGGGTAGGCCCTTGCTTCTCAGGCAGTTCGCCAGTGCCAAAAGAAAAACCCGAATTTTCGAGTTTTTCTTTTGGTTTGACTTTGATATCCCGTTTTGTTTTAATGTTTGTGTGCAGTAAGTTTTCTGATTGGGTAAGCCGGTCAGGAAGGTCAGCTTACTCAATATTAGAATCGTTAATTTGTGTTCAATGTCTAGTAAGTTATACATCGGGGGTTTGCCATACAAAACAAATGATGGCGAGTTGCAGCAATTATTCGCTCAGGCTGGCGCGGTTACTTCCGCTCGAGTCATTATTGATAAGATGTCTGGTCGTTCTCGGGGTTTCGGTTTCGTCGAAATGGCGTCTGATGAAGATGCTCAAAAAGCGATCACCATGTTTAATGGTCAGGAATACGAAGGTCGCAAATTGATCGTCAATGAAGCTCGTCCGATGGAAGAGCGTGCTCCTCGCCGCGACAATGGTGGTGGTTATGGTGGTGGCAGTTACGGCGGAAATGGCGGTGGCAATCGCTACTAATTTAATTTAAATTTTTTCTTACTAAAAAAAGAGAATCAAAAAGTTCGGCATGAAGATGCCGAACTTTTTGTTAACACTTTGATGCGGTCGCACTAAAGTGTTAACAAGAAATTTAAAAAATTTTCTTGCTTGACGTCTCAATAACTTTTATAATTAAATCATGTTTTATGGTCTTGCAATTTTAGCGATCGCTTGGCTGGTCCAATTACTTTCTGTTTGGAAGGGGAGGCATTCTTTACAGCCCTGGTTTCTTCGTTTATCTGTTGTGGGCTTTTTATTGCTCGCGCTAGAAACTTTCAATCAAAATAATTTACCACATTCCTGGCCGGCGTTGGCGTCCATTTTAATCATTCTCATTCTCATTTGGAAACTAAGAAAATAGAGACCGTCAGTAAAATCCGAGGGTTTTTTCTACTTTGCCTAATAGCCTATTCTTTGCTAGTATTTTTGTATTGTTCCGCGGGATTAGTTTATCGGTAAAATAACAGTTTTCCAAACTGTGGTGGGGAGTTCGACTCTCCCATCCCGCACTATATGAGATGAAACGACTTTCAAGAGCTTGAAAACCGTTTTTACATTTGAATTTCAACACATCTCCATCAAATGACAGCTCTGAAAAGACTATTCGCATGATTGCTTCTTTTTCGCTTGAATTAGCAGAAAGATAATATGTGTAGCCGTATTTTAGCAGTTCTGAAAGTCTCACTACATTTTTGATTGCCCTTGTCATTGATAGATCATTATAGCTCTCAGTGATTCGACAAGCGGTTAGTTTGACGTTTAACCGTTCTTCTTCTAGTAAAAAATCTTCTGCTGAATAGACCCCAGATCTGGGAGTTGTCCGTTTAAACATCCATAGTTTTGGCTGGTACCATATAGATACCAGACCAACCGTGGGGCGAGGCGCTTTTAATTCTCCAGGAAAAAGACCTAGATTTGCCACCCTTTGAGGGCAGAAAAAATTTTTGTAAAAATTTGCCAAAAGCTCTATACTTAGGTTGAGTAAACGTTATATTTTCTCTCAGTGAAAATGGTTAAAGCAAAAAAAATTGAGGCAATAGATTTGTTTAGTGGAATTGGTGGTCTTACCTATGGTCTTAAAAAAGCAGGAATAAATGTCTTGGCTGGTCTTGACAATGATCGTTCGTGCTCCGCTACTTACGAGAAAAATAATAAGGCGGAATTTATTTGTGCTGACATTGCTGATTATGATTTCGATTACTTAAAAAAACTTTATTCAAGGGATAGTATCAAAGTCCTTGTTGGTTGTGCTCCTTGTCAGCCCTTTTCTTCGCATACTTTCAAGCAACGGAAAAAAGGTCGGGATGAAAGATGGAACCTTTTAGATCATTTTGTTCGTGCGATTAAGGTTATCGGGCCCGATATCGTCTCAATGGAGAACGTCCGCGGAGTGACAAAGACTGATGTTTTTGCAAATTTTGTTAAGCAGTTAGATTCCATGGGCTATAAAGTTGATTATGATGTAGTTTACGCCCCCAATTATGGTGTTCCTCAAAATAGGAGTCGATTAATATTGCTTGCCTCAAAATTAGGAGATATTAATGTGCCAGAAAAAACGCACGAGAAAGGAAAGTATGTTACTGTCCGAGATATAATAAAAGAACTCCCCAAACTTAAGGCTGGGCAGAAAGATAAACTTGACCCTATTCATCAAGCTAAAAGGCTTACCCCCTTAAACATTGAGCGCATACGTCAATCTAAACAGAAAGGAACTTGGAAGGACTGGGATAAGAGACTGTTACCAAAATGTTACGAAAAAGACAGTGGTCAGACATACACTTCGGTTTATGGACGGATGGGCTGGAATGACGTTTCTCCCACCATTACGACTCAGTTTTCTAGTTATGGTTCTGGTCGTTTTGGCCACCCAGAACAAGATCGAGCGATTTCCCTCAGGGAAGGAGCTTTGCTTCAAACCTTCCCACGGTCTTATGATTTTGGTGATATACCAGCTTCAAAGATTGGTAAACAGATAGGTAATGCCGTTCCTCCTAGATTGGGGTTTGTTATTGGTGAGACTATTAGTAAGCATGTAAAAAAGTATGGCTAGTAACGATTTTAAATTTAATATTTCTTTAAGTGTCTTGGACCATCTAGGGCGGAATTTGTACCGAAGCTTTACTACTGTACTTGGGGAAGCTATCTCTAATTCTTGGGACGCCGATGCTCATAATGTTTGGATTTATCTGGATAAAGAAAACAATAAATTTTGTATCAAAGATGATGGTACTGGCATGGACATAAAAGATTTTCAGGACAAATTATTAAAAGTTGGGTATTCAAAAAGAACGAGTGGTGGCCCCAAATCAGTTCTTGGCCGTTTATATATCGGCAAAAAGGGCATTGGTAAATTAGCCCTCTTATCCTGTGCCCAGAAAATAAGCATTATATCTAAGAAGGAGGGCGGAGGTTATGTTGGAGGAATGATTAATAATACCGAACTAAATCAAGCTATCCTTGATGATGTTTCTACTCATGATTATAAACTTGGAGAATACGATGATTCCTTATTTGAGAGCTATAAAAATGGTCATGATCATGGGACAATTATTTATTTCGAGGGAATTAAAGACGGCGTCCATAATTCGGAAGACTTCTTAAAAAAGATTATTGCCCTTTATTTTAGATTTTCTCTTTTAGATCCCAGCTTTAACATTTTTTTGAATGATGAGCTTATCTCTCTTGATTCACTGAAGGAATTAGCTGATAAGACCCAGTTTGTTTGGGGTATTAATGATTTTTCAGATCCTTATTTGTCAGATATTTGTCTGAATGTAAAAGAGACTTTGCAAATTAAAATGAATAGTGAAGTTAAGGGTTTTATTGCCTCGGTAAAAAAGCCAAAAGATCGTAACATTCATTCTACTGGAGAAAGGGTTGGCGTTGACATTTTTGTTAACGGCCGACTGAGAGAGGTTGATATTCTTAAACATATCCCTTCGTCTAGAATCCCCGAAAGCTATTTATATGGTCAGATACATTTTGACGCCCTTGATAATGATGGCGTTGACCGTTTTACTAGTAGCCGAGAAGGTGTTTTGTCTGATGATCCAAAGTATAAAAGTTTTCTTGAAGAATTAAGAGGGGTGGTGGCAAAAATAATCGACCAGTGGGACGAACTTCGTGAAAAATATAAGGAAGATGGTGATTCTGAAAATACCCGAAAAACAAGGAAGGAGAGGAAGGCTGGTGAGCTCGCCAACGCAGTGTTCGAAGAATTCAAGGCCTCCGAAGGATCAGAAAATCAAGATAAAGTTGATGGCTGGTGTGGGGACTTGTTTGAAGATGCTAAGTTTAATTTTGAATCATATGCGGATTGTTTCGTCTCCGAAAATTTAGTCAGAAAATATGTTAGCGAAAAAGGTTTTCCTCTTACCTCCGCACAAGCGGAAATTGATCGGTGGAGAAATAAAGAAAAAACTGACAAACGTGCGGGGAATTTAACAATTGATATTAGGAAATTAAATAGTGATTTGTTTTATTTAAGTATGGAACCTTTGGTAAAAATTGCTAAGCCGTGCGGTGGTGATGGCCTTCCTGACATTCTCTCTACTGACGAGAAACAATTTACAGTAATAAGAAATGCCCTAATGCACACTTCCCCTTTAACCGATGAGGCAAAAAGGAAGCTAACAACTGTTTACGACAATATAAAGGGAAAAATAAAAATTTTTCTATCAACGACATAGTTGGGTAATAATTTAAAATTTTGCGCCAATTTGCGTTCCGTAAGGTGGTCTTGGTTTTTGGAGTAGTACTTTCCATTAAATTACACCTAAAAACGGTACGGGGGAAGCTGTGGGAAGTCGAGGAGGTTTTTAATTTGGCCATCTCGCGTCGATTAAGAGATCAAGATGTTTATTTAAATTAGCTGGTCAAATCAAATTAGAAAATTAGTGGGATTTTTAAATTTTAACTAAAAGGTTCATAATATCTTTATTTTTAGCCATATTTGGTGATTTCTTCGGCGGGATTACTATGTCGCTAGCTACCCTAAGAAAAGGGTCTTTTGCGGATAAATCCGTTACTGATTGGGAAGTTGACCGACAGAGCGTGGTCTAAAAAAATAATCTTGTTTTTTCACCTGTTTTAGGCTATGGTTCTATTGGAGTCGAATGTTTCGACAGGTACTCGTATCGCTTGGGTGGTACGTTGAACGTTGTAACAAACCAACATACGGAGGGTTTTCTTGTGATACAGCTTTCGAACAGACATCGTTTTGAGTACATGGTGGCAAGTGGCGCCTTAGCCTTCGATGGCAAAGGTTGGCCGTGGGAATGGCCTCTCTTGTGGCTCGGACTCATCAAGCCGGAACTTTTCACTGTCGTGATTAAGACCTTGACACGCTATCCTCGTCCGGGCAACTTGCGCTGGTGGAAGCCTTGGACTTGTGTTCGTCCGATCTCGGGCGGCTCGGTCAACAAGATTGGACTTACCAACCTGGGTGTCGAGTGGTGGTGTCAAGAAATTGGACCAGTTCTCGATTTCCGAAAAGTGCCATTGGTTGGTTCAATCTTCGGTGACGAACATGAATTGGTCGAGATGACTGAAATGCTCAATCGTTTTGACTTTGTCGGGCTTGAGATTAACCCCTCATGCCCAAACACGGGTCATGCAATGCAGACGGCCGAAATGGTGATAAGTAGCGTAAAAGCGGTTAAGAGCGCTTCGCGTCACCCTGTCATCGTTAAAGTCTCGGTCGATCAGGACTATCTCACTATCGCCCGCGGGCTTGAAGGAGTAGCCGAAGCCATTGCCCTCAACAGCGTGCCGTGGAAGACAGCTTTTCCGCAAGGAAGGAGTCCTCTGTGGCGACTGGAAGAAAAAGTCGGTGGTGGAGGTGGTGGCGTGTCGGGCAGATCGGCACAGAAGTTCAACTGGAAAGCGGTAGTGGAACTTGCCGAGCAAGATTCATTGCCTGTCATTGGCCCGAGCGTCATGGAATATGATGATCTCGGGCGAGTTAGAAGACTGGGTGCTAGTGCCGTCAGTTTCGGCGCAATTCACCTCTTAACCCCATGGAAGCCGACGGCAATAGTCAGAAAGGAGACGTCATGCCGAAACTCTCAGAAGTAACTGAATTCACCATCCTGCGCCCCGACGACTGGCATTGCCATTTTCGTCAGGGTGAGATGGCCGAAGTAACCTTGGCCGAGCTGTCGAGGTATTACCACCGCGTCTTGGGAATGCCCAACATCAAGGGTCGTCCCATTGCCAAGAGGGAAGATCTTGATTGGTACAAGGCGGAGATGGACCAGATCTGCGAACGGCTTGGGCTGAAGCTTCGACCCTACTACATGCTGATGCTCCAAGATGAGACGAGTTATCGAGAAGTGGAAGTTGCTCGACAACTCTTTGGTTGTCTCATCGCCTTCAAGTGTTACTTGCAGGGCACGACGACCAATTCGGGCGACGGCGTGAGCGATTTGTGGAGCCCTCGTTTTCACGAGATCTTCTACTTGATGCAGGATCATCAAATCCCGCTCTCGATTCACCTTGAAGAACCAGGCTCGTACGATGAGCTGGCCGAAGCCGAAGCGCTCTGGCGATTGGAGCAACTGCACGAACGCTATCCGCGCCTCAAGATCGTTATGGAGCATGTCAGCACGATGGCCGGGGTTGAGCTCATCAAGAAGATGCCGGACAACATTGTCGGCACCTTGGCCATACAGCACGTTCTGCTTCTCACGGAAGACGCTCGGAGAAATCCGCATCTGCTCTGCAAGCCGATCGCCAAAACCCCGCACGATCGCGAGGCTGTGATTCAAGCCGCTTTGTCCGGTAGTCGCAAGTTCTTTATGGGAAACGATACGGCGGGACACTCGCGAGAACTCAAGGAACAAGCCGACGAATCCAAACGTCCTTCAGGGATCTGGAATGCGTCAACGGCCTTTCCACTGTGGGTTGACTTGTTCGAACAGCGCGGAGCCACGACCGAACAGCTTCAATTCTTTGTGTCGGAAGCGGGTGCTCAGTTCTACCACTTGCGCCGAGGCGATGACCGAATGCTTCACATGGCAAAGCGGTCATGGATCGTGCCGGGAAGCTACGGCGACAACCTCGTTGTTCCGCTCTGGGCGGGTAAGGAGATTTCGTGGCAAGCGGTCTAAGTGTTGGTTGAGTCCCAAGTTGTCATTGGCTCGTACGCTTTGCGGTGTACGGGCCATTACTTTTTATAACTCTTGAGATTAAGTATTTATCCAGGATAATATTTCAAGATGAACCTCGAACAAGCCATTAGTATTCTTAACAAAAAACTTAAAGCCAAACAACCCAAGAAATTTAGTAGTACTTGGGTGCTAGATAACGCTCCACAAGTCTATCGTTTTGTTAGATTAAATCTTCGGACCGAAAATAATCAGATTGATTGGGACCGTTTAACCTATCGACTCGATCGGCCTTTTCAGAAACGCTGGGCCTATTATCAAGGCAAAGTTGCTAAAAGGTATGAGGACAAAGTCGAGGTCGATCTTGTTCTTAATCGTAATCGGTCTAAACTTTATGTCTTAGTAGCTCCAATTACTAACGCCGATAAGCGACGCCGTGAGCAGATTGTCATTTCTTTAGTTCGATTAGCTCAAAGAGGTAATATCTTGGCTGAACGAGAGCTTTACCGCTGGTTAGCTTATGTTGTTGAGGAATGGATCGACAAAAATCAAGCTCTTAGTCGCTGGCGAGGCTATGATGATCGGATCCAGGCTAATATCGAGGGTTGTATTCGTCGCTATCGTTATACTGGTTGTTTCCTAGGTTATCTTTACCGAACACTAGAATATTCTGGCCGGGGTCTGGTCCCACTTAAGAAGTTTTCTTTTGATGATACCGTTTTGGACGGAAGAAAGACGAAGATTGATTATTTTGTCCCTGAGAGCTAGCTTTTTGTTAATTAATTTACACTAACCTGATTATTTTGATACGATGCCGGAATTATCACCTCTAGCTCTTTAATACTATCTGCGATACAATCTCCATAAGTGGTCAGTTCTGAAAGCCACTTCAATTGTGCACCATGATTAATAGAGATACTTTACGGACTTGGGTGGAAATTGATAAAAAGGCCCTGGCCCATAATTATCGAATGTGGCGAAAATTGATTGGGCCTGATAAAAAATTTTTGGCCGTGATTAAGTCTAATGCTTATGGTCACGGGCTTGTTGACTGTGCCAAGATTTTTTCTCAATTGGGAGCGGATTGGCTAGGTGTTGACGCTATCGAAGAGGGAATCGTGCTGAGGCAAGCGGGAATTAAAAAGCCAATCTTGGTTTTAGGTTATACTTGCCCAGCGAATTTTCTTTTGGCGATTGAGAATAATATTGTGATTACTATTTCCTCTTTTGAATCTTTAAATAAGTTAATTATTTTAGATAAAAAACTCAAATCAAAGCAAGCTCTATCATTTCAGCTTAAAGTTAATACTGGGATGAATCGACAAGGTTTCGCTGTCTCAGAACTTGATCGAGTGATTAAAATAATTTCTAAATTAAAAAAGATTAAATTGGTGGGTGTTTATAGCCATCTTGCTAGTCCGTGTGACAAAAATGATGAAGCTCGAACCGAACAGCAAATTTCTCTGTTTAAGCAAACCCTGAGTATTTTAGCTGTGGCTGGATATCGAGATTTAATTAGGCATCTTTGTGCCACCGGTGGCACCAGCTTTTTTACCGACGAAGTGGCTGACCTGTCTCGAGTTGGTATCGGTTTGTATGGGCTCTGGCCCGACATGGAAGCGAAAAAATATCTCGCCAAAAAAGAGAAGTGGTTTTCGCTAAAACCGGCTTTGACATGGAAAGCGGTGGTCGGTGAGATCCGCGAAGTAAAAAAGGGCGAAGCTGTTGGCTATAATTTTACCCATGTGTTTAAGAAAGACTCTCGTCTGGCGGTTTGTGCCGTTGGTTATTGGCATGGTTATGATCGAATTCTTTCTAATCGCGGTTATGTGATGATTAAGGGCAAAAAAGCGCCAGTCGTGGGTCGTGTCTGCATGGACATGGTCATTGTTGACATTACTCAAATTCCTATAGTTAAAGTCGGTGATGAAATTATTATGATCGGCTCGGGAATCAATGCTTACGATTTTGCTAAACTTTCTTATACTTCACCCTACGAAGTCGTAACGCGGATTAATCCGGATATACCAAGACTCTACGTCTAGTGAGAACAAAAAACTAATGAAATTGTTCGAAGATTATACTGAGAGCTACTAGCCTAAACAAAAAATTCCCCAACTGGGGAATTTTTTGTTTGTTTATTTAAACCAAATAGATTATTTTACTCCATCCTTTAAAGCTTTAGCGGCCTTAAATTTTGGTACGCGCATCGCTGGGACATGGACGGCCTCGCCAGTGCGAGGATTCCTAGCCTCACGAGCTTTGCGAACATTAGCTGAGAAGATACCTAACCCGGCAATGGAGACATCGTCTCCTTTTTTTAGAGTCGAAATGATTGAGTCAATGATGATATCCATCACTTTTTCGGCCCCAGCTTTTGTTCCGCCAATATTTTCGTGAATTAATTCGACGAGAGCTTGCTTATTCATAGTTATAAAATTTAATTATTAATAAGGCGACCTGATTTTTGACCTGAGGCCATTATAATACAAGGGGATTTCAAGCGCAACCAAAGACTAGCCGTTGACTATTTTGGCTTTGTTTGGTCTAATCTACCGCCGGAATTACACAAAGTACCAATGTGAAGCACCGAGTGCTCCACATTGTGTCCGGTTTGGCTTTTTTCTACGCTACCAGCTTTTTCGCCAACGAAAAAGTTTTTGTGTTTTTAGAGAATTTAAGATAAAAATCAAAAGGCCCCAATCACATTTCTGTGTTGGGACCTACTCTCTCTGGTGGACTACGCCGACTTCGTCACGGCTTTCAATGTGGCGAC
>Ga0172381_10006327_pt1 | contig 11875 bp, 15 predicted proteins | sample Leawel6488metaG_FD_119754 | JGI IMG/M metagenome (GOLD analysis project Ga0172381, IMG submission 119754) | Leachate microbial communities from a municipal landfill in Southern Ontario, Canada - Leachate well 64-88 metaG | ecosystem: Engineered > Solid waste > Landfill > Unclassified | place...
AAAATTGATATTTAATAGCGAATTGTTAACACAAATAAGCTGGATTTTCAAATGTAAAACAATATTTTTTGTTGGTGGAATAAAGGAATAGTAAAGTATATATACTCACTTTCCCTCAATGTTTTATGAAAAATCAAAAACAATCAAAAATTCAAAATAAAAAGCCTAAAAATGATTTTAAAAAGGAAAAAACTAAAAACGAAACAAATAAAATTTGTATAGAAAATTCTCTTAATTTAATTCAAATAGGTCCTAGACAATATATGGTAACTTATGACAAAAAAGAAACAAATATTTCCCTTAGTAAAAAATCTTCTTATTAAAATTAATTTAATACTTTTTCAACAATCTCTTTAATTTTCGTTGCATCATACATAAGTTTAATGAACCTTGTGTGGCCCCTTGTTCCTTTACCTGAAGTTGTTGTGGAGATTAGGCCCAACATTTCTAAATCAGTTAAATATTCTGAAAACCATCTTGAAGTTCTTGGCGTAACAGAGTATACTTTACATGCCTCAACATATGAATCGTAAACTTCTCCAGTGGTGAAAACATCAGTCATTTCATCGCCTAACTTTTTGTAAGTTCCTCCTTTAATTTGATTTAATGCAATTCCGTAAAGTGTAATTTGTTCATGGTTAGGTAATGTTGTAATAGCTTCAACCACTATATCTTCATCAACCTCACTTCTCGCGTTTTCAACTTCCTCTTCTGTAACTTTATTTGTTTTCTTTTCATTTGCTATAGTTCCCGCTTTCAAAATTAATTTTAATGCATAACGTGCATCACCATTTTCTTTAGCAACAATGCCTGCAATTAATCTAAGTGCTCCGTCTTCAACGACACCATTTTCAAATGCCATCATTGTTCTTTGTTTAATAATCTCAAATAACTGGTCTGCGTTATACGGGTGAAAAACCTTTTCCTTCTCGTAAAGTGCACTTTTACTTCTCGGATCCAATTTATCTTTGAATTGTATTCTGTTAGAAATACCAATCATGGTAATACTACCACGTTCAAGTTCATCATTTATCCTTGTTAAAGTATAAACGAGGTTATCAACATCTTTAATTTTATCAACTTCATCTAAGATTACAATTAAATGAATATTATTTTCTTCAATCCATTCAAGCATAGCTTCGTAGAGTTTAGGTAATGGGTATCCTATTTTAGCATCACCTTTACATATTTCACTTACTATTTTGAATATAACTTTATACCTTGAATCATAAATTCTACAATTCATATATTTCATTGTTGCATTCTTTTGCATATCGTTAAACTTTTCCATTACATACCTTGAACAACTAGTTTTACCTGTACCAGTTTTACCATATAAAAACATGTTTTTAGGTTTCATATTTTTAAGTGCAGGGGCAACAGTTTTCATTATAAGTTCAATTTCAATATCCCTGTATGGTAAAATTTCTGGTATAAAATGAGGTGAAAGTACATCCATATCTTTGAATATACTACCTTCATTTAATATTTCTTCAAAACTAATCATTGCTAAGAGCTTAAAATAAAATAATTTATAAGTTTATTACACAGAATTTGATTTTATATTTATATTCTTTTAGTATTAAAGTATATATAACAAATGGTGTTATTATGGGTATTCTACAAAAGTTTACGGATGCTTTAGGGCTCGGCGAAAAAGATATTAACGTTCAAGAGTATTTGGACGGCGAAGATTTAGAGAACTTGGGAGTGGAAGATGAAGTTCCTTTGGCTTATGTTAAGCCAGTTGCACTTGAAAGCGCAGCAATTATTCCAGAAGTTAAAGAGGAACTTAAACATGGAAATATGATTTTATTGAACATTTCTCCAATGCTTAAAAAAGAGAAAGCACTTCAAGATGTTATTTCTAATCTTAAAATATATGCAACTTCAATAAGAGGAGATATTGCAAGAATTGATAATGAAAAGATTCTTTTAACTCCTAACAGAATAAAAATTGTTAAGAGAAGAAAATAATTTATTTTCTCTTTTTATTTATTTCTTTTATCACACAGATTATAGAATTTAATTCTTCCTCTTTAGTTTTTTTGTTAATTAAGTTAGAAAATGCCTTTTTACATTTTTTTGGATTTTTCAATTTCACTGAATCTACAACTTCATTAAATTCCTTTTCTAATGCTTTAACTAATTTTGAATTTACATTTTTCTTTCCAATTTTTCTTTCATTTACACGAAAATGATAAAGTATAACTCCCACAGAATTTGAAAGGTTCATGGAAGGGTATTCCTTAGAGGTTTCAATGTAAACGGAATTAGTACATTTTAATAATAATTCATTTGTTAAACCATTATCTTCCCTACCAAAAACAATCGCAGTTTTTTTCAAATCCTTCTCATTTAACCAATTGAGTTCACTTAATGGTATTATTCCATTTAATCCTTTATTTGCCTTTTCAGGTGAAGCAGTAGTTCCTATTACGGGGTAACACCCTTTAATAGCATCATCAAAACTTTTTACTATTTTTGCATTTATTAAAATGTCATTTGCATGTAATGCATATTTTCTTGCTTCTGGACCAAGTTTTGCAATTGGATTAACAATTACAAGTTCATTATGTCCGAAATTTTTCAGGATTCTACATATTTTCCCAACGTTTATATCATATAATGGTTCCACTAAAACAATTCTCATAAGGTTAACCTCACTATAAATAATTTTTCAAAAAATAATTCTTTTTCCATAACCTTTTCCCATTTAATTTTATTTTCTTTACAAAAGTTTTCATACTCTTCATAACCCCTATCCGAAATTAAAATTAAAATTTCACCTTCTTTCTCTAAATAATTTATTGCTTGTAATATGAATTTTTTAATTATGTCTTCACCTTTTTGCATGTACGTCCATGCATAATCATGCGGTTCTTCATCATCTAAGTAAGGAGTATTGAAAACAATTAAATCAAATTTTTCTTTTTCATTTATTTTTTCAAATAGGTTACTTATTATGAATTTCATTTTTTTATTTTCACCTAATGTTTTTTTACAGAATTCAATTGCATCGGGATTAATGTCCACTAAATAAATTTCTTTCGCAGAACCAATACCTTGTGCAAGTATACCTGTCCCTGTACCCATATCAAGCATTCTATTACATTTTTTTTCTTTTAGATATTCACTGAATAAAACAGAATCTTCTGCACCCGGATATACAAACATATATTTCTTTTAAATTGTGTTAATATATAATATTTAGGTATCTAATTATTATGGTGCTTATAAGTGAAATTTAATATGATTAAAACCACAGTTGGACAGATATTATCAGTTGACATGCAAAAAGGTGAAACTTTTTTTGCAGAACCTGGTGCCCTGGTTTCCGTGAATGGACTTTTTGAAATTAAAAGTGAATTGTCCGGTGGGTTGGGTGCAAGTGCCATGAGAATGTTAGGTGGCGGTGAGAGTTTATTCATTAACCGTATAACTGCAAATGAAGATATTACAATTCAAATGAGTTCAACATTACCAGGTGAATTTTCACCCATTGATTTAAGTACAGGTGGATACATTTTAGGTGATGGTGTTTATGTTTGTCATGAAGGAGAAGTTAAAATATCTTCTAAATGGGGTGGCTTTTCTTCATTCGCAGTTGGTGGTGGATTAATGTTCTTACATGTTGAAGGAAAGGGTACTGTTTATGTTACTGGTGCTGAGGCGTTGTTTGTTAAAGATTTGAAAAAAGATGAAGTTTTCTATTTAGATAATTCTTGTTTTGTCGCATGTCATGATAATGTTAAATTTGAAAAATTCCTAGCAGGTAAAAATCTTCTTAGTAAAGTTGTAGGTGGTGAAGGTTTAATGCTTAAATTTACTGGCCCTGCAAAAATTTATTATCAAAGTGAAAGTCCATCAGGATTGGCTGCGAGTATAACTAAATATTTAAAGTTGAGGTAAAGGTGTTTATTTGAAGGTAGCTATACTTGGTGATTTTCATTTTGGATATGATAGGTTTTATGAAGATAGTTTCACGCAAAGTGAAATTGCTTTAGAAAAAGCAAGTGAAATCGCTGATGTATTATTGATAGCGGGAGATATATTTGACATGAAAGTACCTAAACCTGAAATAATGGGGAGAAGTATTGAGATTTTTTCAAAAGTTAGGAAACCTATGTATGTAATTTATGGTACCCATGAGAGAAGACCACAAGGTTTTTTTAATCCAGTAGATATTTTAGTAAAAGCTGGAATTGTAAATTCATGTCATTTAAAACAAACTATTTTTGAAAAGGAAGGAGATAAAATAATGATTTATGGGATGGGAGGCATTCCAGAGGAATATTCAAAAGTAGCAATTGAAAAGTTAAATCCACAACCACTTCAAGATGTATTTAGTATATTCATGTTCCATCAAAATATTAAAGAGTTTATGCCTCAAGTTGAGCATGGACTTTATGTTGAAGATTTACCTCATAATTTCAATTTGTATATTGATGGACACTTACATAAAAATTATGAAATTCAAAAAGGAGAAAAATTATTATTAATTCCTGGAAGTACTGTTTTAACACAATTAAGAAAGGAAGAAAAAATTAAAGGATTTTATTTATATGATACAAAAACAAATGAAAGGAATTTCATTGAAATACCAACAAGAAAATTTTATTATTTAGAATTTAAAAATGAAAGTGGTGATTTAATCATACAACGTGAAAAGTTAATTGAGTTTATGAATTCAATTGATTATAGTAATAAACCAATTGTTCGTTTAGATTTACTTTCTTATATCGATTCAAATATAATTTTAAGTGTTAAAGAAATGTATAATGGGAAATGTTTTTTATTTGTAAATTCGTTTAAAACTGAAGAAGAAAAAGATTTAGTTGAAGAGTTAGAAAAGGAATTTGAAAGTGAAAGTTCAGTTAAAGAAAAAGGTATGAACATATTAAAAGAAATTCTTATTAAAAATAATTATAAGGGATTAAATGCAGAGGAGATGTTTGATTTTCTTTGTGATTGTGATGAACAAGATATTTATGAAAAGTTTATTGAGGTTATGAAATGAGTAAAGAAAAAGAAGGTTTTTTTGATAAATTGAAAAAGGATTTATTTACGGGTTTTAACAGAATTGTTATTTCTTTGAAGGAAGGATTTATTTTAGTTGGAAAAAATTTATTGCTTATAAGCAAATTTATATTTTTCTCATTAATTATTACTTTAATTTCAGGTTTTTTTATTGAATCTTATTTTATGATTTCCATAGGTTTAGTTTTACTTTCATTTTCCTTTTTAATTCTTTTATTTCATCATGAATTTTTTGGTAATCAAATTAAGAGTAGAACAAGGTTTGTGAAAAATGTTATTTTCATGTTTTTTCTATTGGTTCTTATGACTTTTTTATTTAGTTTTAACCCTGACCCTGACCCGGATATAAGTGCATCACATCCAGCTAAAATAATTTCTTCTTCTTTAGCATTTTTGATTTTAATATTATTTTTGTTTCAATCAATATACTTAGTTAAATCAGGTGCGGGACTTAAAATTGCATTAAAATCTTCCTTTAATTTCTTAGGCAAGTTCGGAATGAGTACTATGTTTTATGTTTTGTTATTGGTATTTATGTTTGCCTTAAGTACAATACCAAGTTTTTTTGGTTTTCTGTTTGTGTTTTTATCCGTGATTATGTTTTTCGGGACCATTTATGTTATGTTCATTTTACTTTACGTTTTTTGGAAAAATGCAAAAGGTTAAAAAACTCTCTTTTTTTAATTTTATACGTATGTCTAAAAGATTATATAGTGGAAGTAAATATTTTATTTTAGGATTAATTTCATTCATAGTTTTAATTAATTTAATAGACATATTAGAATCCGTTTCAATAGATTGTACTAGCGGCGTTATTCCTTGCGATTTGTTAGTGAATCTTCTCATTTATGTTTCAGTTTTTCTTTTCTTGGTAGGTTGTTTTAAATTGATTCTTTTCTTCTGGAAAGACTATAAATTAATTGATAAGATTAGAGCATTAAAGTCAAAATATTATAAAAAGTCAAAAGAAGTTAAGGAAGAAAAAGTTCCAGGGAAATGTTATATGTGTGGAACAATTAACGATGTAGATGCCGTTTATTGTAAAAAGTGTGCAACTTCTCTCCATGAAACGGAAGAAGAAGCATTTACTCCTTCTCTTGAATAAAGTAAATTAAAATTAGAATAATTGTTTAATTACTTCTGTAGCATAACTGCCTTTCTGTAATTTAAACTTGATTTTATGTTCTTGTTCGTTTATTTTTTCATATTCAAAATTTACAACAGGAACTTTCATTGCCCTATAATTTTCTCTTGTTTTCGCGCCATACTTTTTGAAATCTTCAGTTGTAATTTCATATTTTTCAAGTAATTCTTTTTTGTAATTATTCATTATTGTTCCTTCTCCTACAAGTTGAACAGCAGTAAATTCACTTCCCTCTGTTTCCAAATCACAAAAACCCATAAAATTCCTACAGCAAGAGTATTCTCCAAAAAGAGGATAAGTAATTTTATCTTTAATCCTCTTTTCAATTTCTTCATTGAAAAGTTGTGATTGTAAAGAGTGTACGGTTAATTTGAAAATTTTTGAATTTTCTTTAAAGAATCTGTCCACTCCCTTTTTTTGATATTCTTCATATTTTTCTTTTTCTTTTTCAAATTTAAATTCACCATGTCCGAAGTATTCTTCAATGGCCTCTTTATAATTACCTCTTAATACTTGAATACCTATTAATGGATTATTACCTCTAACATTACCAAACCTTTGTTCGCCGAAATAGTTTATCAAATAATCAATTTTTTTCTTTTTGATTTTACCTGTTACTTTTATTTCAAAAGAGTTGCCTAAAATGTCTTCTGAAGTTATCCATTTTTTACTTTTCCAAAATTCTGTAACTTCAATGTCTTTTATTTGATTAATTTTTTCAATTATATTTTCTCTCTCTGAATTTATTGAAAAACATTGATATGTAACAGCCACCCTATCCTTAATTCCAGCATAATTAATGTACTTTTCACTCGTGTGTAATCTTTTAGCTATTTCCTTTGATAAATCTAATGTGTTCCACATTCTTTTTTTTAAACAAACCCAGTATATCTTTCCTTCTTCTGTAATGGGTATTGGGTTGGAAGCTAAACTACCATTGCTTAATATTTCATCAACAATAAAATTTTCTGGTTCCTCTTTGATTTTGTAGGTCATTAATTGAATTAACGATGATATTTTTATAAACATTTTATGATATTTCTATTAGTGTGCTATGTTGCATAGTTGGTGGAAAAATGGTCGCAAAAAAGAGTAAAACTACAAAAGCAAAACCTGCAAAAAAGAAAAAATAATAACTAATTTATAATGTTCCCTTTATGGGAACATTTTTTTACTACAATTATATCTAATCACTTATACCTGCTTCATCTATACTGAATACAACTTCTCCTTCAGGCAAGCTTGGTGAATCAATCATTCTTGCAATTCTTTTAGCTAATTTACCTTTCCTTAAATAAATTCTAAACGTTGCATTGTGTGCCAAAACATGTCCACCAATTGGTGCAGTAGGATCACCAAATAATATATCTGGCCTATCCATAACTTGGTTGGTTATGTATACAGCGATATTGTATGTGTCAGCTAATTTTTGTAATTGATGTAAGTGTTTATTTAATTTCTGTTGTCTTTCACTTAATGCCCCTCTACCAGTATAATCACTTCTGAATTGTGACATCATTGAATCTACAACAATAAGTTTAATGTTATGTTTTTCAATTAATTCTTCTGCCTTATCTGCTAAAAGTATTTGGTGGTCTGAGTTAACTGCTCTAGCAACGAATATTCTTTTAAGCACTTTATCAGGGTCCAACCCCTTAGCTTTAGCCATGCTAACAACTCTTTCAGGTCTAAATGTTGATTCTGTATCTATGAATAAACAACCACCATCCAATCCTCCTTTTTCTTGAGGCAATTGAACATTAACTGAAAGTTGGAAACCCATTTGACTTTTACCACATGAGAATTTACCATAAAATTCTGTTATGGCTTGAGTTTCAACTCCTCCTCCTAATAAACCATCAAGTTCCGTTGAACCTGTTGTGATTTTAGCAATATTTTTCCTTCTTTCCAAAATTGCATCTGCTGTTTCAAAACCCATTTCAAGTGCATCTCTTGCTGCTGCAATTGTTTTTTTAGCTGTTTCAACACCAATCTCTGCCACTTCACTAAATTCGTGTGGTGATGCTGCTGCTATTTTTCTGAAATCTCCATAACCAGCTTTTCTTATTTTATCTGCGGTTACTTTTCCAATCCCTGGTAAATCTTCTAATTTTTTAGCTACTTTCTTTTTACCATCTTCTTCAATTTCTTCTTCAACTTCTAAATCCATTTCTTCTTCTTCTTCATCTATGATATTTTTTTTTGCCATTTTAACACCAACACAATAGTTATGTGCACCATAGCATTTTAAAATGTTCGTGTGGAATTTTCCAGTGTATATATTTTTGAAGGTGGAGTTATGAAGATACAAGTGGTAGGAGAAGGAGATTCGGATAGTGATATGGTTTTTGAGCGTTTAAATATACTGAAAAATGAAGGTAAAATTACTGGAAATTTAGAGTATATAACAAATGTGGGTCCGATAAGAGATAGGGGGTTGTTCCATAACCTTGCTATTATTATAGATGATTTGTTTATGATTTCTTTAATCCCAGAAGAGGATGATGATTTAATTAGACAAATCGAGAAATATAAATAGTTTTATACTTTCCATTTTTAATTTACTTAATGCTTTTGAAAGAAGAACAGGTTCGTTACATCTCCGAAAGTAAAAATGAACCTCAATGGATGCTTGATATAAGGTTGGAAGCTTTAAGGTTATTCAATAAAACTAAAGTTCCGAAATGGCCGGTTCCAGATTTAAATGAACTTGATTTAAGTGAAATTTCCTTTTATTTGAAAAATGAAATTAAAAGTAAAAAAAGTTGGGAAGAGGTTCCTTCAGAAATAAGGGAAATATATGACAAAATGAAAATCCCTGAAGCGGAACAAAAGTATTTAGGAGGTTCAGTTGTTCAACATAAATCTGAAAGTGTATATGAAAATATACGTAAAGAGTATGAGAAAAAGGGAGTTATATTCATGAGTTTAGATGAAGCGCTCAAGAAACATTCTGATTTGGTTAAACAATATTTCACTAAATGCGTTTCAATAAATGATAACAAATATTCAATGTTACATTATGCTTTTTGGAGTGGGGGATCATTCCTTTACGTTCCGAAAGGCGTTAAATTGGATATGCCCATGCAGGCATACTTTTACATGAACAATAAAAAGGAAGGACAATTTGAACATACAATTATAGTTGCGGAGGAAGATGCACAGGTACATTATATTGAAGGCTGTTCTGCTCCACTTTACAATCAGAATTCAATTCATTCTGCAGTTGTTGAAGTTTTTGTTGGTAAAAATTCAAGAATGAAATACACAACAGTTCAAAATTGGAGTAAAAACATTTACAATCTCAATACTAAACGAGCAATTGTTAAAGAGAATGGTTTAATGGAATGGGTTGGCGGTTCACTTGGTTCAAAAGTTTCGCTTTTATATCCCTGTTCTATTTTAAGTGAACCAGGTGCGAAAGCAAATCATTTAACTATAACTTTATCTCCTTCAGGAACAATAAAAGAAGGTGGTGCTAAAGTAATTCACTTAGCACCAAATACACATTCAAACATTATTTCAAAAGGTATCTGTATAGGTGATGGTGTGGGTGTTTACAGGGGATTAGTTAAGATGGATAAAAAAGCTGTAAATTCAACATCAACAGTTAAATGTGATTCGTTAATGATTGGTGATAAATCTAAATCTTACACGTTCCCCTATTCCAAAATTCAAAATGTTAATTCAGTTAAATTTACTCACGAAGCAACAGCAGGTAGAATTTCACAGAAGCAGTTAGATTATTTAATGAGTAGGGGATTAACAGAACAAAATGCAATTATGCTTTTCATAACAGGTTTTATTAATCCTGTTGTAAATGAAATTCCACTTGAATATGTAGTTGAATTTAATAGATTTATTAAATTGGAAATGGATAACGCGCAAGGATAAAAAAGTGATATTTATGAATAAATTAGAAATTAAAAATTTACATGTTTCCGTTGAGGATATGGTAATTGTTAATGGGGTTTCATTAACTATAAATGAAGGAGAAATTCATTTGATTTTAGGTAAAAATGGTTCAGGAAAATCTACTTTGGCTCAAGGGATTATGGGCATTTCAAATTATGAAACTAAAGGTTCTATCAAACTCAATGATGATGAAATTAGTGAAATTAAAATAAATGAAAGAGCTAAGAAAGGATTATTTTTACTTTTTCAAAATCCTGTTGAGTTGGATGGTGTTAAAAACCATGTTCTTCTAAGGCAAGGTTTACGTTCACATGGAAAAGAAAAGGAGTTAGTTGGATTTAAGGAAAAATACAAGGAAGTTTTAATGGAAACGGGTTTAAATGAAACGTTCGCTGAAAGGGATGTTAATGTTAATTTTTCCGGTGGTGAAAAAAAGAAAAATGAATTAACACAATTATTAATTCTGAAACCTAAATTTGCTTTAATTGATGAAATTGATTCAGGTTTAGATGTTGATTCTGTTAAGAATGTTTCTTCAATTATTGAAAAGTGTGCCAAGGAGGGTACAGGAATTTTATTGATTACACATAATCCTTCAATGATTAAACAAATACAATTTACGCAAGTTTATTTTATGGAAAATGGAAAGATAATTAACAAGGGAAAAGAGATTGTTGAAGAATTTGAAAAGAAAGGATTTAGTGTTCTTGAATAAGTGGTAATATGAGTTTCAATTATCTTAAAAAAGGAATAGATTGTACGGAAGATGAAATTAAAGTTAAAAATGAAAATAAAGAATTTGTTGCTGTACAAGTTAAAGAGGATTCAAAAATTAAAATTGTTGTTGAAGAAAATTCAAATCTTTTATTCAGTGGGATTACACGGTTTAATGTAAATGATTTATTTTTTGATATTGAATTAAAAGAGAATTCAAAATTAGTTTTCACATTTAATTTTGGTTCAATTTCTGAGAAAAGTAAATTGAAAATTAATTTAAAATCAGCTAAAAATTCATTAGTGATTATAAATAATTTAATTGATGTTAAAGGTAAAGTTGATTTTAATGTTGAAGGTAAAATAAAAGAAAATTGTGAAAGTGAAATTAATACCTTAATAAGTACAGGAACAAGAGATGTTGATTCAAAAATTAAAATTAATATTGAACATAAAGGTTCAAATTCTAAAAATGAAATTAATTTAGCAGGAGTTATAAATTCAAAATCCAAATGTGATTTTGAAGGTGAAATTTATATTCCAGAAAATTTAGAAGAAGTAAATTCAAGTATGCAATCTAAATTTTTATGTTATGATGGTGCGGAAGTTAATACACTTCCTGTTTTGAAAATTGAATCTAAGCATGTTAAGACATCGCATGGTATTTCTGTTATTAATGTTGATCCTAAACAAGTTGAATATTTGATGAGTAGGAGTTTAAATGAAAGGGAGGCCAATGAAGTTTTAAAAGTGGGTTCTTTAGCTGGGATGCTTGATAGGATGGCCAATTCTTTCAAAAAAGCAGGTGTTATTGTTGGATAATGAAGAGTTAATTGAACTATACAATAATCCTAAGAATAAGGGAATTATAAAGGAAGGAATTAGTGGTGATTATAACAATGAATCTTGTGGGGATTATGTTAATATTTCTCTTAAAATAGAAAAGGGAATTGTAAAAGAGGCCAAATTTAATGGGGAAGGATGTTCACTTTCAATGGTAACGGCCGATCTTTTATGTGAATACATAAAAAATAAAGAAATAGAAGAAATAAAAAAAATAGA